>Ga0228642_1000022_pt1 | contig 70089 bp, 60 predicted proteins | sample 53DmetaG_FD_190071 | JGI IMG/M metagenome (GOLD analysis project Ga0228642, IMG submission 190071) | Seawater microbial communities from Monterey Bay, California, United States - 53D | ecosystem: Environmental > Aquatic > Marine > Coastal | place: USA: California | collected 2016-09-29
CCCCTCCGTCGGGACCATTATCTGAAGTTATAATGAAAATTGTGTTTTCTGCCTCCCCAATTTCTTTTAAGTAAGCAATATACCTTCCAACATGATAATCCATTGCGTCTAGCATTCCAGCCATCACAGCCATATCGGTGATGTAAGTTTTTTTATCTTTTTCTGAGATGCTCGCCCATGGGTTCATTTCTTCCAACATTGGATTCATTGCAGCATCTTCAGGGATTATACCCATTTGCTTTGCTTTGGTAAATCGTTTTTCTCGTAACACATCCCACCCTTCAGAATAAATCGCTTGATACTTTTCTACAAACTCCTTTGGTGCCTGAACAGGAGCGTGAATGGCTTGAAAAGCGATATATGAGAAAAATGGTTGTTTGGGATCGGTCTCCTCTATGTGAAAACGAATCATTTCATCGACATAAGACTCAGAAGAATAAAAATGCTCAGGTAAGTCTGTTGGTTTTCCGTCTGCATACCATTGTGCAGTACTTTTCATGGGTAAATAACCACTAGCTTCGTAGTTATCTGCACCCGAAGCCCCTAGGATAAAAGATCGATCAAAACCTTTTTTGGTAGGTAAGGTATTTTCATCATGTCCTAAGTGCCATTTTCCCGTTACATATGTGTTGTATTTGAGTTCTTTTAGACGTGTGGCAATCGTTTGGACACTATCATTTAAGACACCTGCGTACCCTTTGAGTTCTTGATATTCTTTAGGGAGCATTTCGGGTAAATTTGCAACCCCAGCTAGATGGCTGTCTGACCCTGTCAATAACATGGCTCTTGAAGGTGCACAAACTGGAGAGGCGTGCATATTCGTGAACATTGTACCACATTTTGCAAGGCTGTCAATATTCGGGGTTTGAGCCTCTCCTCCAAAAGAACCAAAGTCCATTAAACCCGAGTCGTCAATGAGGATTAATACAATATTTGGAGGGTTTTCGTTGGTGTTCTCTTGACCAAAACAATCAGCAGAGAATATTTGTAATACAAATAGAAATATTAAGGAGCGTGTCATTTTAAATCGTTTAATATTTCCATGATTTTTTGAGCTGTCTCATGTCCTGAATTTTGGTTTTGTCCAGTAACAAACCTTTTTTCTTCATCCACAACTGTCAGTGTTTCGAAAACATCTCTTTTTCCTGTACTGCATTGATAGTTCGCCCCAGCTTTTCTAAGTTCTTCTTCCGGGTGCAATGGTGTGAATTCTACACCAACTTCATCTAATTGTTTTTGAGTGACCCCAGTCATTGTTCGACCCTGAATCAAGGGTTGACCTAAGCTATCTTTGGCGTTTACAAATGCTAGTGCACCATGACAAACACTTCCAAATATTACGTTTGAGGCATAATAAGAATCAGACACTTTTTTCGCTAATGGGCGAGATTGCCCCATGTCATATGCCGCTCCCCATCCTCCTGCAAAGAAAATCACATCGTATTGCGTGAAATCAACGTCCTCTATGGGAATGGAGTTTTCAACTTTTGCTTGGAATATATCATCCTTGAGGTATCGTTCATCTGCTTCACATCGAATATATCGCCTTAAAGAAACCGGATCAACCGGAATCTGACCACCTTTGATACTAGCAACATGTACTTCCATATTGGCGTCTAAAAACTCATAATAAGGCGCAGTCATTTCTGCTGCAGCTACACCTGTAGCCTTACCGCCGGATTCTCCTGGCCTGTTAAGTACGCCATGACTGGTTGTAACAATTAAAGCCTTCTTTTCTTCTAAATTGAATATATCTCCATCAAAATCAGGGTTTAATCCTCTTGATTCTAAAATTGATTTGCAGCTTGATAAGCCAATAGTCAAAATGGCGGTTACTACTACTAACGTGATTTTATTCATTATCTCTTTTTTGTCATTAAACGGTCGTTTTTACGCCCTTATACTGTTGCTGCTTTTATTGTTTCAATCCTAGCAAATTATTGCCGAATTAATTTAGGGCAAGTCCGAATTTCATTATTAAAAGGACTTTTCCTTTTTTTACATTTCCAAACCAATTTAAATTTCTCTTCTGGTATAGAATTATTTTCATCAGAAAATCCGTACCGTACAAATTGATAGTTTACCTGCCTTGTATTTGTATCAATTATTGGTATTCTTAAGTTATAACCAGTAAAAACAGAATCTTTTCTAATCCCAATTTTCATTGTTAAACCATCTTCGAGCAGGATGCCTTCAACATAGTGTCCATCACCGTAATTCTTTTCAGGTTTCAATTCCCAGTTTTGATAACCTTCTCCTCCGAGGACCCACGAATGTTTAACCCACCAGGCACCACTTCCATCAGCACTATCTAATTCGGCACCTGACCCATTCAAGTAAACGGCATTAGGATGAAAGCATAAGGTATCGGTTTTTGTTTCGATACACTTTCCTAACCCTACCTGAGGAGGTGATACAATATTTCCTAAAATTCTAGACTGCGCATAAACCGTAACTCTTTTTGTAGAAGTATCTATATGCATATCGTTGATTACCGTGATTTTTGCAGGTACGCCTTCTGGTTTTATTTTAGCCACCCAATACGCATCATGATAGTAAAGAGGGTTTTGGGAATTATCCATCTGGTATGTCCGAGAAGATCCACATGATGACATAAGAATTCCAAGTAGTGTGATTACTGTATAAATGAGTATTCTATCTTGCATAATTTTTTAATTCACAGCGGGTGACGTTGCAAATGTAGGTTGAGGACTATGATGAAATCTTCAACAAATGTTGAGAAAAGAGCGGGTCAATTTTTTTTAGATGATTGAAGATTTTTCTTGGCTAGTTCTTCTGTGATAAAAGGCAAGCTTAAATGAAAAGAAACATAATTATTTAAATTGTTAGGGGATACTGGAGCTTTGAAAATATCCCCAAATCCTTGATAATATCTTAATTGTAAGAAAATCCCTTTTCCTTTTCGTGCAGTTCCTAATTCGTAAGATAGAATATACAGTAGTCCATAATCTAGATTGTTGACCTCATGGTTCATGTCATAGTCAAAAGCGCCAAAGTCATTCTCTATTTTTAAGTCTGCACCTGTTAGGAATGAAACCTGTGGAGCAATACCAAATCTAAATTTGCTTATTTGATATAAAAGCGGAATGTTAACATCTATATAGTCAAGTGTTATTTCTGCTTTTTGGTCAATGAATTCTTGGTCTAACGAATTGTTACCAGAGGTTAAAGAATAATTTGAAAGCTTTAATTTTCTTCCAGAACTAAAGAAAACAGTAGGACTCAAATAAAATTGATCAGATAGTTTAATGTTTCCAGCCATGCCGAAATTCGTTTCTATCGCTCTTTGATGGTTTTGAAAGTTTGAGACTCCGGAGTAGTTTGCACCAAACTCTATACTCAAATTAAAGTTTTCACTGGCTACCTTATCTCCAAAAATCAACCCTAGCAAAGCTGCTTGTGCGTTTCCTTGTATGGGGGTAAATAAATGAGCACATAATAGGGCCATAAGTGATAATTTCTTCATTTTCAAACGTATTATAGTTTGAATGCAAAAGAATTGATGACGCAATGTTAAAATCCTCAACAAATGTTGAGAAATGAATCAGTAGGAGAATTATTTTTTTTTACGGACTCTACTCAATTGGGTAGGAGTAATTCCTATCATTGAAGCGATAAATCGCAGTGGGAATTTTCTCAACATCTCTGGATTGTTTTCAAGGATACGCTGATAACGTTCTTTTGCAGTTCCAGTGAGAAATAAGAATTGAATTTCTGCCATTTCCAACATTTGTTCTTTTTGGTACTTGCGAACTAAAATGTTTAATGCCAGATTAGTTTCGAGCAATTTTTGAATACTCTCTAAAGACGCAATAAGTAAAGTTAGGTCTTCTAAACATTCTATGCTAAGGGGAGAACTGTCGGTTCCTTTTAAGCGATAAGGGTCTATTATAAATGAGTTATCTTGAAGAATACGAGCGGTGATTTCATCACCATTTTCTTTGTGAATGATTAGTCTCACAGATCCTTCACATAAAAAAGCAACATAATTTGACGTTTTAAATGGTTCTTTAAAGAGCTCCCCTTTTATAAAATGCTGTTCTTCAAAAAGAGCAAGAATATCATTTATCTCTTCTTCTTTTGGGTAGGGTACTTGGTCTATAATATAACCCCTCAAGTCTTCTTTCATGCTTCAATTTTAGTGATGTCGGCGTCTATCGAAATCGCCGGGTGTCCTTGTGAATATACGGCAAACAGTGGGATTAAGAAATACGCGTAGTTCCAACGTGTGTTCGGAATATTCCGAACAAAAAATTCAAGCCAATGGAAGGTCTTACCGGGCAATAATTCACTCAGTCTGATCTGGTTCATCTATTCGATTTATATTCGATCTTTTCTCCAGAATGGCTACTCAGAAAACCCTTTGAAGGAAACTTCAGAGGGTTTTTTCGTTTAGCTACGTTGGACTGTAGCTTGAGTAGTTATATCAGTTTTAATATCCGAGTAGTTTGTATTTAGCCTCTATCTTTTTATTCAACTTCTCTACTAACTTCTCGCATAGCTTATCAACTTTATTTTGACACCTATCCTTTGTAGAATGGGCATAAGCTAAACGGGGTAAACCTATAGTTAATGCTGCACAAGAGGCAGTAGCAACTAATCCACTTACAGCACCTCCCATATCTCCTTCGCCCGCAGCGTATAGTGTAATTAAGCCAAACACTGGGGTTCCAATAGCAAACACAGGGGTGGCCAAAGCGGAATATGAAACTACTCCAATTCGGCTCCATTTATTCTCGCAAGTTTTCATCTGCCTTCTTATGCTCCAGTAGTTTGAAACCTTGTATTGTTTCATTATTAGCTCAACCTTATCTAATGAAAGCTCTTTTCCATTGCTTGTGAAGATTCCATTATCGTATTCAACATAGTCTTGGCTGAAAGAGGTGAATGATAAGAGCAATGCTGCTATGGTAGTTAGTAGTTTCATTATCTATGAATTTTATTTACTCCAATGTAGGTAAATCCCCCACATCTAACTGCTTTAACATTAGTCTCAATTATGAGGCATATACGGTCTTTAAATTTTCCCTAAAGACCTATTTTAATAGAATAGTCTCACGATTAGCATCTTTATTAAATGTTTAGGAGGCAATACATCACTACTTTTATTAAAACGAAAAGTTATGAAAGCGATTATACTGTCTATTCTTATTTTTATTGGTATAGAGTGCGAAGCGCAAGAGCAATTTACTTCTCTGGAATGGAATGCCGGCGTCAGCTATATAGACGATGGATTGTATTTTCCAGGTTGCTCATACCTAATTGGCACTACTTACATTACGAAAAGCAATCTAGTTTTAGACGCACAGATTGGATTAGCCTTCCCAACCCTAGCAACAGGTAAAGTTGGCGTAGGTTTTAAGGGGGAAAATGCCATTATAACCGCTGGGATAAGACCCTATCCTTCGCACGTATATCTTCAGCTTCAGTGGTTACCATCCAATAAGCATCATTCATTTATCTTTTCATTTGAGGAATCAGCCAATAGTATAACTGGAAACTATAATTGGGAGGGCCCGAGCTTCTACTCAGTCAGGTTAGCAACAGTGGGGTATCGTTGGAATTTAGGGTCTAAATTTGGACGCAAATAACTTAAGTGTTTGATAAGCTACAACTCTGGCAAGTCCTCAACATCCAACTGCTTTAACATTAGTCTCAATTATGAGGCATATACTGTCTTTAATTTTCCCGAAACACCTAATTTAAAGGAATAGTCTCACGATTAGCATTTTTCCTAAATGTTTAGGAGGCAATACATCACTACTTTTATTAAAACGAAAATTGTGAGGTTTGGGTATGATGCAAGTGCTTTATATAATCGCCTGGTTGGTATCAGGATATTTAATTGCTGATCTCATCAGTGGAATTACGCATTGGTGGATGGACAGGTATGGTAAAGAAGAGATGCCCATTGTCGGGCCAGCTGTTGTAGAGATAAATACAATGCATCATGCTAATCCGCGACGAATGATTTCTAGAAGCTATTGGTATCTTTCCAAGAGTGCGTGGGTTTTCTCATGGGGAATATGTGGTATTTGGTATTTGGTTTTTGACAATCTTCCTTGGCAAATGATATGGGTCGCAGTCGTTGGCTCTAACGGAAACATCGTGCATCAATGGACGCATATGTTCGAGAACGAAAAACCAAGAATTGTTACATGGATGCAAAAGCTAAGAATCATCCAAAATCCCGCTCAACACGCCACCCACCACACGAAGCCTGAAGAACGTGCCTACTGCATTATAACTCCTTGGCTAAATCCTATTCTAGACAAGACTAGGTTCTGGTTCAGATTGGAAAATATAATTGAGTATTTATTTGGGGTACCGCCAAATACGCGCCTTCAAGATCTCAATAACTAACTAATATCCCTTTTTGTGTTTTAGTATGTTCCAAACACTAAATGCAAGTTGCAGTATGGCAATACTGGGTAAAATTCATTCCATCTGATTTGGCTTATCCACTCCATTAAGCTTCGACCTTTTTTCCAGAATGTCTACTAAAAACCCTTTGAAGGAAACTTCAGAGGGTTTTTTCGTTTAGCTACGTTGGACTCTTAAAGAATCCGCTACCAGCTGAGTCCCTATAGTTCCCCGCCTCACTGGCGCGAGTCGCTTTTCCTTGCATCAAGACTTTTAGTATTGGTTGTAAAGCGGGTCGTGATCGCTCATGATTTGGTCAGCAAGCCCGTGAAGATCTGTGTTGAAACCTGTTTGGTGCGAATTGCTCCCAAGATCCTCCTGATAAATACCCTTCATCCACATCAAGGTCCCTGTCTCCGTAATTATCTGGCCTTGGTGTCCCTTGGCATCTGTAAATAGAGAAGTGGCCTGAGGTCCTGAGAAGTCGATGCTATCTAACAAGAGTCCACTTTCTTTCATTTCTAAAAGATGAATTGCAGCCCAACCTGCAGGTATGGTGAATATTGGGGTATTTGGGAATTCTGCCCTCAGAGGGTCTACTACAGTTTTGTGAATGATGGTATTTACGAAATAGTCGTAAAATGATTCTATACTACTAAATCCATAATGTTGTGCGGTATCGGTCCAATTAGAAGGAAAGTCGAAAGGCGGGATAGATATGAATACCTTCATATCAGGATTTTGCTGTAAACCATATTGTATCCATTCTCTAAACCCCTCTGTTCTATTTGAAGGCGAAGAACCAGGGGTCATTCCAAAGTATTCTATACCTCCATTATCAAAGGCGGCTTTAATTTCTTGGTGGCTAGCCGTGGTTGAATCGTTCCAAAAACTTATAGCCCATCCATTTTCTCCACCTCGAATTACAAGTGTGCTATTGTGGTTTGTATATCCTGAAGCTTGAGCGACTATATCCATATGATTCGCATAGGGCTTGAAAAAGCTATTACCAATGAGCAGCATGCGATGTCCAGGATCATTACTGTTTGTTCCATTGTCACGGGAGCAAGAGGACAACACAAAGAGGGCAAGGAAAAAATAAAAGAAGGGCTTCATAAGAATATCTGATCTGTTAAAAGTAAGATGATTTTACGAGGTCAAGGTTTAATGAAGTGCTTAAGAAGCAAGACGTTGTTCCGAACATACATTTGATAATAGATCGAATTTTTTTTAAGGAGATTGTATTGAATCAATCGTTCAAATCAAACTTCGACCTTTTCTCCAGAATGTCTATAAAAAAGCCCTAATGCACAGCATCAGGGCTTTTTTTATCTTTTTGGGAATAGTTCTATTCCTAAGTGCCGTAAGTCAAAAGCTATTATTGACAGTCCGAACTCAATCTCCAAAGTTTCATGCCACCTGAAAATTCTACTTTACCACCCTCACATTCAAATGTGACTGCTCTTGGCGTCCCATCCCATATCAAAGTGTCTCCATCAAAAGTATAACTATGAACTCCAGGAATTCGATCTGTACTATCTAAAGAGTTCCAGTAATCGTCATCACCAGGACAAGTAATACAATAGGATGTGTATATAGTACCGTCTACAAACTCAAACATTGTATTAGCATCCGCTCTTTCCTCGCTAGGAGACCATAGCCATTTACCTTCCACAGTGTATTCAGGTAGAGGGGCTTTATCGCAGCTCATAAGTGTTGCCGTCATTACCAACAGCACTGCTAATAATTTTTTCATCTTGTCATATTAATTTAAGTAAATATAAAAGGTTTTATCCATTACTCTGGTTAGGATCACAAATACTGCTAGTTCATAACATTGTCAAATTACCATAGGTGATAGTGGGCCGTTCCATATTGAATTATATTCGCTTACGGCACTATTAAATTACCTCATCAGGAATTGGAAGATTTAATCAAGAAAATAAAAACGCGGCTGAACTTAAGCCAAGAAGCGGAAGAATTCCTGTATTCTATTTCGAAAGAAAAAGTACTACCCAAAGGAGAGGTATTAATTCGTCAAGGACAAGTAGTAAAGAATACATTCTTTGTTTCCGCAGGCTGTTTGAGATCGTATTGTACTGATAAAAACGGTAAAGAGCATACTCTGTTGTTTGCGATTAAAGATTGGTGGATAAGCGATTATATAGCGATTCATACTGATGAACTCGCGACCTTAACCGTAGAGTGTCTTACCGACTCGAAAGTGATTGAATTCAATGCTAAAGAATTGGATAGAATTCATTCGCTTTTTCCTGAATTCGAAACTTACCAAAGGCATAATTTAGAGCGCCATGTTGTTAGCTTACACAGGCGCATCATGAATCAACTTCAATTAACTGCTGCTGAGAGGTATGATTTGTTCTTAAAGCAATATCCGGAAATCGAACAGAACACCCGGAATTTCCATATCGCGTCTTATCTAGGTATCACTCAACAAAGCTTGAGTCGTATTCGAGCAGAAAAAGTAAAAAAATAGCTTTCTTACCGTAGGGTAAATTTTCCTCCGATTGCTCATTACATATTTGTATCGACTTAAAATTCTAATAGTTCGATTCAATAATGAAGGCGTTACAAATAGTAGTCAAGGTCAGTTAAACAGTATTCAAATAACAAATTCAAATCATGATTAAAAAAATATTAATTGGGTCAGTAAGTTTTATTGCGCTTGCATTGGTTGTAATCTACTTTATCACAAAGCCTACATTAGAAGAAGACGGCTCATATAGCCCGTCAAGTTTAGCATTGAATTTAGGAACTGTTTCAGTAACAGATTTTGAAGATATTCAATACACTAAATACGAAGGAGAAAGATCGAAGGTGTTGGTGATTTTCACGGAACACAAAAATTTGCAGATGAAAAACGGAAAAATGTTTTCTACCGGAAACCACCCAGTAGAAGCACTTGTGCCAATGTTGCATCTTAAAAATGCAGGGTTCGATTTTGAAATTGTAACTCCTACAGGTAAGCCTGTTGTATTCGAAATGTGGGCATTCCCTAATGAGGACAAGAATGTGAAAGCTATTTATAATGAGTATGCAGCGAATTTTGAGCAACCAAAAAAATTGACTGATTTTGTCACCAATTCATTTGCAAATGACAGTTCTTATGCGGCTGTGTTTATCCCAGGTGGACATGGCGCGACGATTGAACTACCAAATGACAGTAATGTTGCAAAGACTTTAAATTGGGCATACGAAAGCGACTTATTTACAATCACACTTTGTCACGGGCCAGCAGCATTGTTATCTACGACATTAGATGGTCAAAAATTTCTTTACGAAGGTTATGAGATGGCTGTTTTTCCTGATGCTGTGGATGAAATGACACCTATGGTAGGTTACTTACCAGGGCACATGACGCAAGGGTGGAGTGAAAAATTGAAAGACTTAGGCGCCACAATTGTAAATACGGAATCTGATAAAACAGTAACGATAGATAGAAAACTTATAACAGGTGCAAGTCCATTAGCATCTAATGAATTAGGGAAACTAGCGGCTGAAACTTTATTGAAGGAATACAAGTAAAACGACATAAGCAAAGGCAGTTACTAATGTTTTTGAGGCACCCTTTGTAAAGGTTGTGCCCTACTTATGTGACTTATTTTCGACGATTTCGATTCGATTATATATGCAGAATATCTTCAGGAACTAGCTCGGGACTCAATGCGGAATTGAATGTATTGCTGTTGCTAATCAGGAGGCATTTTTTTTAGAAAACATTTCCCCAAAATCCCTTCGACTTAGTTTCATAGCTTTCCATATAGGTGGATTGTAACAGCTTATCGTAAGTAAGGTTTGAATGAAGGATAATTGTATGCTGCGGTACATATTAAACCATCGGAATCCCACGCCAATCGATGTCGATTTATTAGTGACATGATGCCACCAAGACGATGGATTGAACAAAATATCACCAGGCTTCAGCGTACATTCATAAAAGTTGATTGCCGCGGCTAAAGGAAATTCTTTAAAATCGGGATCCTCAGGATTAAATGTACTAGTGAAGTAGGCGAAACCCAGGTTTAATGGGTCTAGGGCAATATCATTTGTAGGCGCACATAAATACCAGTGCTTTTCACCATAGATCTGTGTGAAAAAGTTGAATTCGACAGCGCAATGAAGATCAGTCTTAGATCCCTTAGGACCAACGAAAAGCTGCAGTTTCCGACCGTTGGAAAATGTATGTCGCATTTTCGCGAGCCATTTTTCGTCGAAATCGTTTAATAGATTTTTATGGTCTTCAAGGAGTGGGCTGAACCGAATGTATTTACTCTGATCTTCAGCTTCAATAGCCTCAATGATGTCGCTAAATACACCTTTGCGTACAGAGAAATTACCTTCTTTCATATCCGTTGGAGTACTATCCATGTATGTGATGCCTTCGTCACCATAGTTCTTGACTAGCCATTCCGGAGTCCATTTTCCGATGCAACCCCAACTTTTTGCCCCGCCTTCTATGATTACAGGCTTACCTATTTTGATATATTTCTCAAAGAGTTCCCTATCAGTAATACCGCATACCCTATCTACAGGCTGAGTCTGTAATGAATTTTGGACTTTATCCGTTTTGGATAGAATACTTTGAACTATCTCTCGTTGCTTTTTGTAGGATCTCTCTGAGCGCTTATTCCCTAGAACATGACGTTTCCATCGAAGCCAATTGTACTGCACATTAGAGTCGAAAAAGATGTTTTTCATCGGTATTAAACTTAGGTACGTAAACTTACAACGTATGAAGGACCATCAATGTCGAATAGCTATCACTCCTCGCTTCGATGATAAAATGCCATTAGCAGCACAAAAATAATATGCTTCAAGCAAACCAAGTAAAGTAGTTTAATTCATCACCTAAGTTTACGTAATAAGTTTGATTCTATTTAGAATTACGAATGGGTTGGTATGTGTGCTTTTACACCTTTGGGAATTGATTAGCGAACAATCTCCGCAATGAACTACATTGTGAAATAAGTGTTACCCTAGGAGACAGTTTAAAATTCTTATAAATATGGCACGATTCATTAATAATTGGTATCCCGTAATAATTGCTTTTGTAGCATTACTTTATTCCGTGGTATTAGGCCTCACGGGACACCCGGAAGACGCTCAGTATTCTGCACATTGGCCAGGGACTATTTTATTATTCGCCATCGCTATACGTCAGCGGAGATTGACTAATTCTAAAAAAGAGTAGGTTATGAGTATTCAGATGTACATGGTTGGTGGCGTTTTATTCGCGATCTATATATATTTTACGATATGGAACATTTTCCGCAACAACAAAGCGCAACAATCTAAAAAAGAATCTCAGTCCAGCCTAAAAGACCGCGTAGAGAAAGGTGGAATGGGCAGTAAATAAAGACCAGAGAAAAGAGTATTTATAGAAAAGGCAAAGGTCCGGGTTTACCGGGCCTTTGCCTTTTTTTTTGGCTGTACTAAGCGCTCTTTTTCTCGGCACTTTTAAAGTGCTCGTCGTGGTATTTTTCTAAGCTCATATAAAAGCTAATTACCATAATGACGAGAATAATCGCGAATGCTAAACCTGTAATAGTGGTAGCGCTCTGAAGAGCAGTAAGTCCTCCATAAAGCAAGAGCACTGAGGCAGTAGCACCTTCCATAGCTGCCCAAAAAATCTTCTGAACCTTTGGCGCATCATGACGCCCACCAGAAGTAAGCGTGTCAACCACCATAGAGCCGCTGTCAGAGCTTGTAACAAAGAAGCTAGTGGTAAGCAGTATGGCTAGACCTGAGGATATGGTTACTAAGGGATACTTTTCTAATAATTTAAATATGGCCGTCGCTACGTTTTCATTCACTGCGGCGGTAATACTGTGGTCTCCGAGCAATTCAAAATACAGTGCACTACCTCCAAAAATACTCATCCATAAGAAGGTCAATAGCGACGGGACCAAGACCACACCTAAAATGAATTCAGTAATGGTACGGCCTTTTGATACGCGTGCTATGAATATTCCCACAAACGGTGACCATGCGATCCACCAAGCGTAGTAGAATACGGTCCATATATTTTGCCAGTTTGAATCATCTTTAACCCCAACAAAAGATTCGGTCCATAGACCTATTTTGAAGAAATTGTCGATGTAGTACCCTAGATTTTGGACGAAGCTGTCCATCAGAAATGCTGTAGGTCCGATCGCAAGAACAAATACCAGTAAGACCATAGCTAAGCTCATATTGACTTCGCTGAGTCTTCTAATGCCTTTATCCAAGCCCGCAAGCAAGGAGACGGTAGCGAGGGCGGTAATTACGACGATGATGACCATTTGGGCTTCTCGTGAATATCCGATTCCGAAAAGGTATTCTAAACCGGCATTTACCTGTTGTGCTCCTAAACCCAATGAGGTGGCCAGACCCACTACGGTGGCGATGACAGAAATGATATCGATTAAGTCTCCCCAGCGGCCATAAATTTTATCCCCGAGCAAGGGATAGAAAATACTGCGTATCGTAAGTGGAAGTTTGAGATTGAACGTGAAAAAAGCAAGAGCTAAGCCTACCGTAGCATAGATGCTCCAAGCCTGTATGCCGTAATGATAAAAGGTGATTCCCATAGCGCTCTTCGCTGCGGCTATGGTATCGGTATTATCGACAAACGGGTTGTCGTTAAAGTGGTAGATGGGCTCCGCGACCCCATAGAATAGTAGTCCTATGCCTAGACCAGCAGAGAACAACATCGAAAACCATGAGATACGTGAGAAGTCTGGTTTTGCATCTGCCCCGCCTAGTTTGATCTTCCCAAATTTTGAAAAGGCCAGATAGATGAGAAAAAACATCAGAAGGTTAGCTAGCAAGATGAAGAACCACCCCGCGGCATCACTAATATTGGCTTGAACCTGTCTGAAGAGCTCCTCCACGGGCTCACCGATGATAATGGTGGTGCTGATTAAAGAGAGCAACACGATCAATGATCCGAAGAACACCGGCGGGTTGATAGCTGCACCAAACAACGTTTTCTTATCGCTTCTAATGGGTTCGCTCATGAGTCATTTTTCAATAGTAAACCACGGTATACCGGAGCACACCGTGGTTAGAATGGTTAACGTTAGTAACTGACTAATTATAAATCAACTACCCACATTTTTGTGTTTTGCGTATTGCCGCCCATCGCATCAATGGCGTCAACGTAGTTGTCAGGGTTCAAACTCGCCTCATTACCTGGGTAGAGAAAGCGCATTGGCAACACGTCACCATTTGTATTTGAACACGGCGCTGAGATGAATGGAAGATTAGCCCAATTCCCACTTTCTTGAGTATACCAGCGTCTTACCTCGAAATAGTTATCAAGTCCAGTAAAGAACATGGCTAACCATTTCTGCTCACGAATACTAGTAATACTGTTGTCATAACCTGCACCAGAATTCGCAATGTAATCTGCAAAATCCGTCCAGCCGGTCATACCAAAGTCTGCGCCATAGTATTCCAGAGAAGCTTGAACACCACTCGCATGGTGCGTCCCAGCATCATCTGTAATCCAACCGTTATGCGCTGCTTCCGCTAGTAAGAATTGTTGCTCTGCATAGGTCATGATAATGCCTTCTGCCATCGTTCCTGCTTGATCGTGTCCAGGATAATTGTAGTACGCATATCCTAGGCGTGATCCATTCTTGTCGCACGAAGCACTAATTGCCGTGCTTCCATTATCTGCGCCGTCATAAGTAGCTGGGATAGAAGGGTCCGCAAAGACTGTAGATGCGTTGTTTGGACGTGCGTAAACATACATTCTAGGATCATTTAAGCTGTCTAAAGCCGCATGTGCATTTGTACTTATAGCGACTGCATCGAAATCACCTTGCTTCAAAGGAACCAATGGGTATTCGTTCGGGAAGTTACCAGTATAGGTTAGTATACCATTGTCGGCGTTGCTTTCCATTAATGATTCGCTCGCTACAATTGCAGCAAATTCAGCACTTACATTTTGCTTCTCCGAGATGTACATAAGTAGACGGAGGCGCATTGCGTTGGCCAGCTTTTTCCATTTAGTAGCATCGCCGTTAAAAAGAATATCGCCTTGAATAGATCCACCGTTATCGAGCAATTGAACTGCCCTAGCTAACTCTTCTAACAGTCCGTTTGTACCCGTAATGATTTCTTCCTGTGTATCATATACCGGAAACCATTCCGCATCTGTTGAGCCAGTAATAGCCTCTGTATACGGAATATCTCCATAGGCTAGGGTTAGTGTTGAAAACACCCAGCTTTTCATCACTTTAGCCGCACCTTCCATTTGTGCATTCCCGGCTTCTGCTGCTACACGCTCTGCCTCAATAATATTACCGAGACTCGCATAGTTTTGATTCCACGTATTTGGGAACGCATTCCAGCTATACTCACCAATAACTGCACGCAGTGTTTTAGCCGCAAGCTGAGAAGCAACATTTCCTAATAGATAGCTCTGAGTAACAGAGGTACTTACGCTTGAACGTACCCCTTCTGTAAACAATACGCCAGCATCGACATTAGAGGGCTCGTTCGGGTTCTCATTAATAGATGATAATTTCTCGCAACTTTGAAAACTAAGACCCGCCATTGCGATGAGCGCGCCTACAAAAAATGATTTTTTCATTGTTAGAGTCTTAAAGATTTGCATTGATCGAGAATCCGAAGCTTCTGAGTGAAGGCATTGAGGTGCTCTCATACCCATTCACGAACAGTCCGTTTCTTATGGAATACGTCTCTGGATCGATGGTTGGTACCTTAGTGAATAAAAGAAGATTACGTCCAACAAAGCTTACGGTAAGACCTTTTAGCCCAGTGTTGGCAAGCTTTTCGGCAGGCACGGTATAAGCGATACTTAGTTGACGAAGCTTTAGGTAAGAGGCATCGAACGTGGATGGCTGAATGTTATCTCTACTCCAAACATTACCGTAGTATTTGTAATAGTAATCACGTATTGGTACAGATACAGTGTTAGGTACTAAATTTCCACTAGCATCGTACATGACACCAGAACCAACTACGCCGCCTTCTTGATCAAGGTTGTATACCGGTTCACCATTACTATCGTAATCTACACCGTAGACTACTCGACCGTCAATGGCATTCATATCCAGGTGCGGATCGTTATCGTTTACAAGATTACCTGCTGTGTTGTGCAAAGTATGTGAACGTGAATATATCAATCCGCCGATCTGTCCATCAAATAGAATATTTGCCTGCCAATTACCCACTGAGAAACTGTTCATCCATCCAATACGTGCTTTTGGCTGGTAAGAACCTATCGTACTTTTTTCTTCACTCACCATTGGTAAACCGTCCTGGTGGATGATGTTATCACCTGCATCACGCATAAAGGTTAGCCCTTTAAGCTGACCTAGAAGTTCACCTTCTACTGCAACGTATTCTAAGCCTACAGTTCCACCATCATTAGGGAACATGCTCGCAACGATCGGATAACCTCCGCTAACACCGGCAGGTAGTTTAGTTACAACAGCGCGATTCGCACCAAGGTTGATTCGTGAATTCCAGGTAAGCTTATCGTTTTTAACGATATCACCGAACAACTGAAGTTCAACACCCCTGTTACGGATGGCACCACCGTTCGCCAGTCTGCTGGTACGTCCAGTAGAAGTGGCCACAGGTAGGTAGATGATCTGATCTTCAGTAGTCATGTCATAAACCGCTAAATCCATACCAAAGCGTCCTTTAGCGAAGCGGGCGTCAATACCTAACTCGCTCGAATTGGTGCGTTCTGGACGCAGGTCAGGGTTGGTAGCGAAAGTATTGATACCGAAGGCTGGGTAACCCCCGAACATTGCAGCTGGGCTGTACGTGTTGTTCAAAAGATAGGGATCCGTATCTGAACCTACGGCAGCAACTGCAGCACGAACCTTCAAGAAGCTGATCGCACCTAAATCTGCCATTTCAGAAACAATCATTGAAGCGGAAGCCGCCGGATAGAAGTAACTGTTATTAGCCGTAGGTAGTGTAGATGACCAGTCGTTACGAGCGCTTAGATCTAAATAGTACGTGCTTTTGTAGGCAAAAGAAGCCAAACCAAACAAAGAGCGTATCGCCTTACGCGCATACCGGCTTTCAGTTTGCACGTTTGAGCGATTATTCGTTAACGTAAAAACACCCGGTTGAAGAAGCTGAGGGTTATTAGCAACTAGCGATGAGCTCTGTTGCATCATAAGGTTTCCACCTAGTTTAGCATCGATGCGTAAATCTTTTTGCTCCATGGGTGCAGCATTTGCCCAGGATAAAAGTGCCTCAGTATTATTCTCTCTAAATGAAAGACGGTCTTCGCGGTAGCTACCAAACAGTACTTTTTTAGTAGAAGTCGCTCTGCGGTACTGACGAATATCATTTTTCATGTCTTGACCCGAGCGCAGACGGATGTTCGTGCGGTCATTGATGTGGTAGGTAGCATTTATATCTCCCAAAAGACGTGATGCGTTGAAGCTATTCGTGTTTTCATTTACAATAAGAAACGGGTTGTTTCCCCAAAGTTCCTCAACGTAAGATTGCTGAACGTTTTCTTGTCCTGGCTTCCAGTATTCGCGCAAATCATCGATAGGCGTATTACGTGGTATCCAAAGAAAAGAATACATTACAGAAGAACTTTCATCGTACCCAGCGTTTGGTACATTGTCTGAACTCGAGCCTACATACATCGCGTTTGCTCTGAACTCTAAGCGATTATTAAAGAGTTTTTTACCCATTGAAGTTTGAAGCGTATTCCGATTCAAGTCAGTGTTAGGTACAATACCTCGTCTGTTAAGCTGGGTTCCCGAAAATCTGAAATCACCATTTTCATCCGCATGAGATATGCTTACGTTATTGTTCGTACTTACTCCGGTTTGAAAGAAGTTACGCATGTTGTCAGGAGCAGCTTCGAAAGGCACTGCGTCACCGTCAGAGTTAAACACTTTTACATTTTGGCCATTTGTACGTGGTCCCCAGTTTTCGCCAAAGGCGTCGTAGTAGTCACCTGTATAAGTGGCACCATCGTTGTAACTGTATTTACCACCGCCACCGTTACCAAACTGGTCTTGGAAATTGGGTAGTTTCAAAGGAGTTTCAAGCACAGTGTTTGAATTCACACTTACGCCCCATCCTTTGCTGTTTTTTCCTGTTTTAGTAGTTACATAAATAACCCCATTCGCAGCGCGCGAACCGTATAATGCGGCAGCAGCTGGTCCTTTCAAGACAGAAATATTTTCAATATCGAAAGAGTTAATAATCTGAGCACCATTACCAAAGTCAATGGTTGAAGATCCATTCAGACCATCGCCTGGAGAAAATAAACCGTTCGTAATGGGTACGCCGTTCACAATAAAGAGTGCTTGGCTGTTCCCATTCAAAGAAGTTTGACCCCGAATGGTCACGTTTGATGAAGCAGTAGGGCCTGCTGAACCACCAGTAACATATACTCCAGCGAGTTTACCGCTGAGGTTGTTTACAGCATTTGGTGCAGGAACAGAAGCAATATCTTTACTCTTTAATCCTTGTACCGCATAGCCTAAGGCGCGCTCCTCACGAGATACACCTAGAGCAGTGATCACAACTTCTTCCAATTGGATCTCGGAAGCAATCAAAGTCAAGTTTAAAATTGATTTACCCGAGATGTCTATCGTCTGCGTTTCAAATCCGAAATAACTGAAGACCAATTTTGTTTGGCCATCATACAATGCAATGCTGTACTGGCCCATGGCATCAGTCAACGTTCCTTCTTGTCCATTTAAAACACTAACGGAAGCGCCTATTACAGGGTCACCTGCGTTATCTGTAACGGCTCCAGTGATTTTTTGCTGGGCCCATCCAAATTGAGCGAACCCAATGAATAGAAAGAGAAATGCAATAAAATGTGAATAACGATTGTGTCGTTTTCGCATAATTAAAGATGTTTTGAGGAATAAAGTATAAACCCAACTAAGCCAATCCTAAAGGGCCTAATGGAACGACAGATTCTCTGTCAATAAGTATGAGAAGAGGGGTGCTAAAATTTAATTAGAACACACCGTAAGTACAGGGAGTAGAAATTTGCGCGCCAAAAGGAAAGGCGTGCTTTGAATTTTTTTGAGACTGTGGCTTTGAGGTGTAATCGTCTTCAGCAATAAAATCTACGGGATCGATTTTTAAGATATAGTCTTCGATCGGAAAAGATTCCGTGACTGTATTCGTAAATTCTATAGTAATGAGGAGATTTTGCGAGTCTTCCATGAGGTACCGAAGGTATGAAAAGTAAAGGAGGTGTGCAATTTTGAGCGCGCGCCATGTCGCAGATACGCCTGTTAGTTAATAAATTGAATCTTACCTTCGCTGTCTAGACCAACAGAAAGCCAACTTTTCCATTGAAACCGATTGCTCCAAAGGCCCTTCAACAGGTTCTCCATTATTTCAGCTTCTTTAACCATGCGTTGTCTGCTAAGGAGATCTTGCGTTATATCGCTGTTCCAGCATCGCTGGATACAGTTAAAGAAGGGTTGCAGTTGCTCGCGAGCGAAGGTTTAGTATACGAAAAGCAAGGTTGGTTTGCATTAGATTCGGAATCACTGGAGTTGCGCCTAATGCACGAGAAATTGAATAAAAAGCGACTGAAATTGGCGCGTAGAGTAGGAAGATTTATTGCGCTCTTTCCTTTTGTAAGAGGCGTTTATTTAAGCGGGTCACTCTCAAAATCTGGCGTCCAGTCGAAGGATGACGACCTTGATTTTTTCATATTAACAGCTTCTAATCGTGTCTGGACCTCAAAGTTTTTTTTGATTGCGTTCAAGAAAATATTCCTTTTGAATTCGGAGAAGTACTTCTGTATCAACCTTTTAATGGATGAAAACCAATTATCTTTAGCCAAGCGCAACCGTTACACCGCGACGGAAGTAGTATCCTTGGTGTCACTCAAAAATGTGCAGGGTCTCGAGCAATTCCTCGCTGCAAATCATTGGGTAAAAGAGTATTTTCCGAATGTGGCACTACCCGAAAAATCTCCTGTTGAGTCAGGATATACTCGAATAGTAGAACACATTTTAAATAGTCTGTTGGGCGGGACCTTTGAGCAGTGGTGTAAAGATCGGTTCACGGTCCACATGCGCAAACACACGGATTCGGAAGAAGGCTATTTTGAGGCAGAGACGCACAGTTCTGCTTATTTTCCGCAGAGTGTGGAGCAAAGATTAATGAAGCATTTGCAAAATTTTGAAAATGAATAGAAAAGAAATAGTCATTGCATTACTCTCTGGGGTGATGCTTTTTGTGGTTGCGATGATTCGCCCTGTACAATATGCTGCCGAAGCAACTTTTTTTGTTCCGCTAACATTGCTGGAAAAGCAAATTGAGCAAAATGGGATTGGTTTCGGATCGCCGATAGAAGTTGATGCGCATATAGAATTAATGCAGAGTCCAGTCGTATTAAAAACGATAGAACAACGATTCGATGAACCGTTTAGCCTTTCGGTTCGTAAAACTAGAAATGGAGCCGTAGCCGTTGAGGTGCGTTCTGAGGCAGCTGACCTTTCTGCAGCTGTTGCGAATCATGCTGTAGCAGTAACAGACTCTATCAAGCAGTCGATGTTGCGACAAAATGTGGGTATGAGTTTCGATGTGATGGCAGAGCGTAAGTTCGCCCTTCAAGCTGAAGAAAGTACATTGAGAATAGCATTGGACTCTCTAAGGTTTGCTGCACAATCCGATTCATTGGCCTATGCCGCGCTTATTTTCAGAAAAGAACGTCAGTATGGAACTGCCGTAGTAGAATTGACTAATGCCGAGCGCAAACTGGAGGAATTGAAATCTTATGCGGATGCCCCGGCGCCGAAATCATATAGTATTTCGCCTGCAATGCCTGTTGAGAAACCGGTGGGTCTTCCTGCATGGGTTATCGGAATTCTGGGTGCCGTTCTTGTCGCAGGTGGATTAAAATTGTGGGCTACCAGCACATCTTAAACGTGATGCAAAAGTCCACAGCTTCCATTGTCTTTAGCTTACTGATACTACTGCTCGCTGGTACACTGTATTTAGACGCGTATTGGAAGTTGATTTGGAGTGTATTAGCCATTATTAGCCTAGCTTATGGAGTTGCAAAAAAGCAAGCTCTACACCAATTATTCTGGGCCGTAGCATGCATCGCACCGCTTTCAATAAAGCTTAGTTTACCGTTTGCAGAACTCTATTTACCAATAGAATTTATAGCAAGTGCAACTGCCCTTTCAGTGCTATTTTCGGTTGTGCCTCAAGGGAACGTGAGATGGTTCATGACATACCCGTTGCCATTGTTCTGGCTGATTTCTTTTCTACCGGGTATCTATTGTTCGGATCTATTAAACACCAGCTTAAAATTTACCGCGCTTAACGGGGTATTTGTTTTTGCATTTTATTACGGAATAGTACTGTTGGCCGAACGTGGAAAAGCACTACCGTACTTTCTTTTTATTGGGGCATTAGTGCCGGTGACAGTGGTGGGAGTATATAATTTTGCTCAGTTCGGGTTCAACCCAATAACCATCTCAGGCATCTTTAAACCGTTTTTTTACAGTCATACCATGTATGGCGCAGTGATGGCTTTTATTTCTGGTATTGCCCTAGGTAATCTTCGTCAAAGAAGTCTTTGGAAATGGATTTTGTTAAGTAGTCTCGTTCTAACGTTATTCAGCGGATCTCGTGCCGCGTTCTGGTCGGTGGTATTCATGTTCATCCTGTATATATTGGTCCAATTACCACCCATCTTTCGCTTTGCTTTCCCGGTCTTAGTCATCAGCGGATATTTGTTTTTAGGAGGCGTAGCAAAGGTGGAAGAAGCCTTCGCCTACAATAACTACGAAAGCCACGACCCACAAGCCTCGCTGGTTGAAAAAAGTATGTCTGTCACCAATGTGCAGACCGATGCAAGTAATATCGAAAGACTCAATAGATGGGTTTCAGCGCTTAGAATGTTCGAAGAGCATCCCTATTGCGGCTTTGGTCCAGGTACCTATCAGTTCACCTACATACCGTTTCAGGACAAGCGTTTAGAGAACCGCCTAACGGTAAGAAACCCCGATGCTCCACCTCCAGGATCTGGTGGAACAGCCCATTCAGAACTGCTCCTTCAGCTCAGTGAAAATGGTATTTTGACGCCATTGATTTTTTTACTCATGTGGATGCGTTGGTGGTACTTTGGTTTTTTTAGTATTGCCAATCGAAGCCCATTACTTCCGTTGTTTCTTGGCTTAAGCACCTACTTTTTTCACATGCAGTTTAATAATTTCTTGAACCAACCTGTATTTGCCTTTTTGTTTTGGGCAACCGCGGCTTATTTTGATTTTCAACTAAGTAGCAAAGACAATGAGTTATTACGATAAAGTAGGTAACTACTACGATAAAGATGCGGTAGATTTTGAACAACGCTACCACGAGAACCCGGCGCTTCAGCGTATCCGTCAAAGCTTTCGACAGCATACAAAATCCTACGAACAAGTCACTGTTTTGGAGGTAGGCTTTGGCCCGGGATTTGATCTCGTTCATTTTGCAGAACAGTTTCCTCAGCGGAAGTTTTACGGCATTGATATTTCTGCGGAAATGGTCCGTTTGACCCAGGACAAGATCGACCGAATGGGATTAAAGAATGCGTGGGTGGCAAAAGGCAGTGTGGAAGATATAAAAGAGCTTTTTCCGGAGGTCCAATTTGATATGATCTATGTTTTTTTCGGTGCCTTAAACACGGTGAATGATCTCGAAGGAGCGTTTGCAGATCTGCGCGCGGTCTCATCATACGGCGGCCGCATGGTCCTCACCTTCGTGAATAAATACTACATCGCGGGGACGATTATAGAACTATTGAAGTTAAAACCAAAATTTGCCTTCGCGCGGTGGAAGAAAGTATGGGGCGGGTATTCGCCTACAAACTTTCTGGCTAGCCGATGTTACCGACCTGGACAGATAAAAAAATTGGCCCAATTAAAGTGTACCTATTCACGTGGATACAGTGTTTTTTATCCTGCTTGGTATTACCATAAATTCCATAGGTTCATTCCAAAAAGTGTGCTGCACCTGCTTTGGCAGTTGGACGAACGCATCGCCAGAACTGCATTGGGGAAATTAGGAGAATACATGCTCTACACTTTCGAGAAAAAGAATTAGGATTTGGCTTGGAGTCGCCCGATGGTCGATTCAACTAAAGCTTTTAGATCTGTATGCAGTGGCTCGTATGCCGAGCGCCAGTGTGCATGTTTTGTTGTCACGGGAGTCGAAGACGTCAGCGCCTCAAAGACCGTTGTGCCAAACTTGTTTTTCGTTTCGCTCGCAGATATTTTCATTGTCGTGGTTTGTAGGTACTGTGCGACCAGTACTGCAAAATCCTTTTGTTTAATGGGCTCAAACCCGAAAAGATTAGCACTTTGGTTGGGCATGCCGTGCTCCATGAGATGGGTAAGTTGGCCTGCGCAATCTTCCACAGAAATGATGGACATGAATTGGTTACCATCGCCGTAGATGGGGACTTTTCCCGAGCGTATTGTAGGCTTGTAAAAGAAGTGCTCGAACCAAGAATCTGGACCTAAAATCCATCCCGGACGTGCGATTCGAACGTCCATATTTCCAGTCTCGGCAGCTTTGACCCACGGTCGCTCAGCATATTCATAGGCTCTTGCATAAGCAATCGGAAGAAGAGCAGCATCTTCATTGACACAATCTTCTGTATTGCCATACATCAGGGTTCCGCTGCAATAGACAATGGGTATTTTAGTTTGTGCTCCTTCAATTAACTGGATGAGGCGTTGATTCGCTTTATACCCCTTACGAGCAGCGATCCGGCGAGAGCGGTCGTTGCTCCCGGCCATACGTGCACAATGGTAAATGGCATTTGGAGGATATTTTTCAAAAAGTGTAAGAGGAATTGCATGCAGAGGAAACAGGTGGAAATTAGTTCGCTCCATGATCCACGGCAAAATAGTTTTATGACCTAAAGTTATGAGTTGCCCGGTCCAATTCGATTTCGCCCGTTGGGTAAATAGCCGGTGCGTGACCAGTTGGCCCACATACCCGGTGGCCCCTAAAACCCATTTATTCTCACTCTTTTTATCTTCCATATCCTTGCGAAAGTAATGGAAAGTGCCGCTGATTCTGCGCTTTAGTTTGCTAGAATGTCTGCGTATTTTAAGACGTGCGAAGGACCTTCAACTTATAACCGTTTGTAGTTTTGGACGAATTCCTCCCCGGTTGACGCGTTAACATAAGTCTGTTGAATCATGTCTGCTCCAACTTTTGCATAATTGACAGACCATTCTCCTTCGTATCCTTCAATAGAGCCTGCCTGAACAACTTCCGTTACGTTTCCACCTCCGTTGTCAATAAATGCACCATAGCCGAAGTCTGCATGTTCTGTAGAATCATCAGACCACGTATGAAACCATACGAAATGTCCACCACCTATCATTTTAATTTCATTGAAGTCGCTCACGCCTTCAACTTCGTTTCTTGAACTGAGCTTCCATAATCCATCATAAGGCGAAGCGTTACCCTCAAGCGCATTCCAGCTTTCGATCAGGTCTATATTTGAGCTGTCTTCCATTTGCATGCCCTTAATTTCTTGCTCGAATCCTAAGGTAGTTTTAACGATACTTAGTTCAAACACCATACCTGAATCTACGGCTCCATTTACATCATAAACCGGGGTTTCGTAGAGTTTGCCGTTTCTGGTTTCAACAGTACCGGCCGCAAATGATGGGGTTTTCTCAGCAGCGTTCCATGAGGCGAACATATACCGTCCTCCTGAGTATATTTTTATTTGCTCTTGCTCAATGGTAGTACTTGAGTCTGAAAAGGTCCAAACGGCTTTATCCAAAGAATAAGCGCCGTCCGCTAGAATGGGCGGTTCCGGGGCTGACACGAGGTCTTCTTGTGGTGCTGCGCAGGAAATAGCGAGTAACCCTGCAGCCACCAAAAATGTGGTTGTTTTCATAATGTGTTGGTTTTGTTCTTTTAAAGATAAGAAAATAACCAATTGATTATGAGGTGTTTGTTAATGTGGTACAGGTCCTTGAATCCCCGCGTTAATTTCAATGTCGATATAGTTTTCTTGAGGGGTTATGGGACATGAGTATCCGTCGGTGTAGGCACAATAAGGATTGTATGCATAATTAAAATCCAAAACCATGGTGGTTCCTTCGGGCTTGGTGATGTCCATAAATCGGCCAGTACCGTAGGTGCTCACCCCCGTAGTTTTATCCATGAAAGGAAGGAAGAGGTGGTCCCGATATTCTTCCATGGCCATCAACCTTTTGCTTTGGTAGAGGAATAATTCCAAAGTTTGTCCGCGCAGTTCAAAGGTTGCCTTGGCATAACGACGGTATTCTCTGCTCACCCCTGAGCTGGTGGCCATGTTGAACCACGGTTCATTTTCGAGTACTTTAATTTTCGCCTCAACGGCCATCTCTGGATTGTAGCTAAAGAATTCATGCCCGTGGAAAGCGGCGCGTTCTTCTGGGGTTAGAGGACTGGTCGTGGAATCGGTATAAAAATCGTCCAATTCTTGCTGGTACTTCAACACCTCAATTCGTTCCGTTGTGGCCAATGGAACCAAATCTCCAACAACTTCATTCGGAACCTCGAAGCTCAAGCTGTAGTGGTCTATTTTTGGTCCATCGCTCGTGAGTTGAACAATGCCCACACCTCTGCAGATTCCCATATGGGGTGAATTTAATCGCTCGTTGAACCATAGTACCTCACCTTTACGGTACCAGTAGCGTTCGAATGCTTCGAAGGTCCAAGCACTTTCTCTATGGAAATACGGTGCTGCCCATTCTCTGAACTCAACCGCAGTCCAGTATTCACTCCCGTCGGTGCCCTGGAAGATGCTTTGGTCGTTGTAAAAGGCTCCGAAATAACTAGCCGAATCTGCCTTTGAAGCTGCCAGATGCCAGTTATCGATAAACTCATTTAGCGTTGATTCGTTGAGGTGCGCACTGCGAATCTCTTCCGCCATGTAATGGCCTAGACGACTGTTTCCTTCATCATTTAAGTGCAGATTATCGTAAATAAACAAGTCTGAATCGACCTGTCCATTGTTAGTGGTGAGCCAAGGCCAGCAATCCATGAAGTGGTAATTATAAGCCTCGCTTAATTCTTCGAGTCGATTGTTCACTGCCTTGTACCTCGCGAGGTGCTCCCACCGTGAAGGCGAAGGTTTGGGTGAAAGAAGAAATACAGGAAGCTCAGGATGTGTATGTTGGATCCAATTCAGAAGTGCTAAGCATCTGATATGGATATCATATACAGGCCTTAAGTTTCCGTCTTCTTCTAAATGTACAATATCGTTATCCCCTTCATAGATTACCAGGATATCCGGATTAGTAGCAGAGATCAGTTGTTCTTTGTAACGCAGTAAATCATCGAAACACGAGCCTCCGATGCCGGCATTGACCACCTCATATTCCGGGAAGCTATCTGCCATGTCGTCCCAAAGCCGAAAGGTGGAGCTTCCGGCAAAAACAATCCTAGTTTTCTCGTGAGGTAGCTTCTCGGCTTTTTTAATAATCCGTCGCACATCACGGTCGTAATTCTGACCACATTGCCCAGAGGCGATCGGGGTAATTAGGAATGAAATGAAAAGAGTAAGTAGAATACTTGTGCGCATGGTTAAGATGTTAAGGCGAAACCTTAAAGTTAATTTCTTCAAGATTGTCTTGTAGATTAAAAGGTGAATAAAACCCCTTTAGTCTGTGAAATAGCGTTTTGTCCTGTAATTGTCCGGCGTTGGTCTTAAATGTAGTTATTATCATTGTCAACGGTAATCTTAAAGGCTCTGAAAGCCCTGATTTTACAACTGTTTCAGTCAGTTTTGAGTGCGATGTATGTCGTTTTCATTCCGCTGTTATTTAATAATCCTTTCGTTTACGAGGGGCTAACGGCCTGAAACTTCGATTAAATGTATTTCTGACCTATTAAAATTAAAAGTCCTGCGAAACGGGGATTTTAGAATGAAGACAAACAAAGAAATTTACTTAGGCGCACAAAAATTGGCCACCTCTTTCGATGAAGTTAGCGGAACGGAGGTCAAGATTGATGGCGAGACTTATTATAAAATCACGAATTACGATGCGATGCGGCCCTTCTTTATGAGCATCGTGAGTAATTCAAACCACTGGATGTTTTTATCGAGCACAGGCGGTTTGACAGCGGGTCGCAAAAACAGCAACTTTGCATTATTTCCATATTATACGGATGATAAAATAACAGAGTCTTCAGAGACTACAGGATCAAAGACATTGTGTTTAGTTTCTCGCTCAGGAAAAACGAGTCTATGGGAGCCGTTCTCCTCAAAATATGAAGGCGTCTACAATCTAAGTCGGAACCTTTACAAGAATTCTTACGGGAATAAAGTGAAATTCGAGGAAGTGAATCACGACTTAGGTTTAGCTTTTAGTTACGAATGGAATTCAAGTGATAAATTTGGTTTTGTACGTAAATCAGCCTTAATCAATAATGGCTCAGAGGCTGCTTCAGTCCAATTCATAGATGGACTTCAAAACTTACTTCCGTACGGAGTTGAAGACGCACTTCAAAATGCAAGCAGCAATTTAGTTGATGCTTATAAAAAGTGTGAGCTAGAGGCGTCCGTAGGTTTAGGTCTGTTTTCACTTAGTGCGATCATAGTGGATAAGGCAGAACCAAGTGAGGCTTTACGTTCAAACGTAGCTTGGTCGCTCGGCAGGCCTAATGCGATAAAATTATTATCATCAAAGCAACTGGATGCCTTCAGAAAAGGTGAATTCCCCACGCAAGAGGTCGATATCAAAGCCGAGCGAGGTGCCTACATGATTTGCGATACAGTAGAGCTAATTTCGGGTGCATCGGAGCACTGGAGTATTTTAGCTGATGTCAATAAAGGACCTGTAGAGGTGGCTGATCTAATGGCCGCTTTAGAGCATCCTGAAGTTTTGCTGGCTGAAGTTGCTGCTGACGTGGAAGAGGGTTCGGCGCATCTCGTGGAATTGGTTGCCGCTTCAGACGGCTTACAACTAACGAATGATCGTCTATTGAATATTCGGCATTTCGCAAATACCATGTTCAACATTATGCGTGGCGGGATATTTGACGACAATTATACCATCGAGAAGGCCGATTTCACTAACTACATTCACAAGGCAAATATTGAAGTATTTAAAAGAGTTGAGTCTACCCTAAAAGGGCTTGAAGAAACCTTTACGCTTCAAACTTTGAAAGCTATCGCTGCTGAAGCAACGGATGCAGATTTCAAACGCTTGAGTTACGAATACCTCCCGTTAAAGTTTAGTCGTCGTCATGGTGATCCATCTCGTCCATGGAATAAGTTTTCAATCAATACGCGCAATGAAGTTGATGGGTCTAAGATTTTAGATTATCAGGGAAACTGGCGCGATATTTTTCAGAATTGGGAAGCTTTAGCGCATTCCTACCCAGAATTTATGGAGGGAATGATTCATAAATTCTTGAATGCAACTACATTCGATGGATACAATCCTTACCGCGTCATTAAAGACGGATTTGATTGGGAAACTATAGAACCAGATAACCCCTGGTCTTATATCGGGTATTGGGGCGATCACCAAATCATTTACCTCCTCAAGTTCCTTGAGTTTATTGAAGAATATTATCCGGGAACATTGAAGGAGTACTTCACTCAGGACCACTTTGTTTATGCGAATGTTCCTTACCGTATCAAGGAGTATGGAGATCTTCTAAATGACCCTAAGAATACCATTGATTTTGACCATGAGGCCGAAGAGGCTATTCAAGCAAAACGTGCAAGTCTCGGTATTGACGGGGCACTAGTCGTAGACGTGAATCAGGCTATTCATAAGGTGAATTTCATTGAGAAAATCCTGGCAACAGTGCTCGCTAAGGTTTCAAATTTTATTCCGGAAGGCGGAATTTGGATGAATACACAGCGCCCAGAATGGAACGATGCTAATAATGCATTAGTTGGTAACGGTGTCAGTATGGTAACGCTGTATTATTTACGTCGATTCTTAAGTTTTATGGATGAATTGCTTGCGGATGCAGGCGAAGAAGTTAAGATTTCAGCTGAATTAGCTACATTCTTTTCAAGTGTGAAAACAACGCTCGAAGCCCATAAAAATTTATTGAACGGTTCCATTTCAGATGCGGATCGAAAGCTTGTCTTAGACGGTGTCGGTGAGCCAGCGAGTGCCTATAGAAAACGTATTTACGAAAAAGGCTTTTCTGGAACGTATACCTCAGTTTCTTTAGCTGACGTACGTTCGTTTGCACAGACGGCAACTGCTTATATGGAGCATTCTATAGATGCAAACAAGCGTGGAGATGGTCTTTACCACGCTTACAACCTGATGACGGTTACGGCGACGGGTGTGAAGATTAACTATTTACCTGAAATGCTTGAAGGTCAAGTGGCAGTATTGAGTTCAAAATATTTGAGCGCTCATGAAGGTGCCGCAGTTTTAGACGCTTTAAAAGCAAGTGCATTGTTCCGTGAAGATCAATACAGCTATATTCTGTATCCGAACAAGGAGCTGCCCCGATTCGTAAATAAGAATTGTATTCCTTTAGCACGCGCTGAAGCCTCTGATTTGGTTAAAGCGTTAGTTGCGGACGGAAATAAAACGGTCGTACTGAGGGACCGCAATGGACAATACCACTTTAACGGAATGTTCAATAATGTAAACAGTTTGTATGCAGCCTTAGATGCACTGCCATCAAAATACGCATCTCTTATCGCTAAAGAACGCGCATTGCTAGCAACTGTATTTGAGGAAGTATTCGATCATAAATCTTTTACTGGACGTTCGGGTACATTCTTCGGTTACGAGGGACTGGGATCCATTTACTGGCACATGGTTTCAAAACTGCTTCTCGCGACCTATGAAAATACGAACGCGGCGCTGTCAGGTGATGATCCAGCGCTGGTAGGGAGAATGTTTGACCATTACTTTGAGGTTCTCGCTGGTATCGGTGCTCATAAATCACCTGAGTTATATGGAGCATTCCCAACAGATCCCTATTCGCATACCCCGGGAGGAAAGGGTGCGCAACAGCCGGGTATGACCGGTCAAGTCAAAGAGGATTTGATCAGTCGTTTCGGAGAATTAGGTGTTCATGTTAAGGGTGGCCAATTATCCTTTGAACCCAAAATCCTTCGTGTTGAAGAGTTTTTATCTGAGCCGAAAACATTCAACTACATCGCGTTGAATAACAAGAGTGCGCGAATAGAACTCGAAGCAGGTTCATTAGCCTTCACATATTGTCAAGTTCCTGTCGTTTTCAGTATAGGAGAAACCTCGAGCATAAGAGTAATTACAGAATCGTCTACGAGTACTATTGAAGGAACTCACCTGGGCAAAGAATGGACAAATGAATTGTTCCAACGCACAGGTAAAGTGGTTCGATTGGAGGTAACTGTAGTAAAATAAGAATGGAGATGAAACGAGGACTAAGAAATGTAGCCGTACTATTCCTATTGGCAGCAAGCTTATTTTCCTGTTCATCTAAAGATACACCTATGATAAAATCTAAGGCCGCCGCTGAAATTTTAGGCAACCCTGAATACAGAGCCATTTCTTATGGAGGCTACCGTGGAAAGGATCGTGCCCATCAACCTACCGTTCCGCAGTTGAAGGAAGATTTGAAAATCATGTCCGCCATGGGCATAAAGATTTTACGCACGTACAACCTACAATTGCCGCATGCAGCCGGCGTTTTAAAAGCTATTCGCGAATTGAAAGAGGAGGATTCGACGTTCGAAATGTACGTTATGCTGGGTGCTTGGATGGATTGTCAGGATGCATGGACGGACCATCCCGACCATGCTATTGAAGATGCAACGAACAATGAAAGTGAGATTCAGAAAGCGGTGCGTTATGCGAATGAATACCCCGATATCGTAAAGATAATTGCGGTGGGTAACGAGGCGATGGTGCATTGGGCTGCGAGCTATTTCGTTCATCCCTCAGTCATTCTTAAATATGTGAACTATTTACAGGAGCTGAAAAAAGTAGGGAAATTAGCACCGGATTTATGGATTACCTCCTCAGATAACTTCGCCTCTTGGGGCGGGGGAGCATCGGACTACCATTTGCCCGAATTGGAGGCTTTGGTCAAAGCAGTAGACTATGTGAGTACGCACACGTATCCATTTCACGATACCCACTACAACAACGCCTATTGGGAGAGTCCCGCTTCCGATGAAGAAGGGTATTCCGACCATGACCGTGTACTTTCTGCCATGCAGCGTGCTGCTTTTTACGCACAAGGTCAATACGAAAGTGTGAAGTCTTATGTGCACGGAATTGATCCAGACAAGCCCATACATATTGGCGAGACGGGATGGTCTTCCGTCAGTGTCGGTTTATACGGAAATAACGGTTCTTTCGCCGCAGATGAATATAAGCAGGCGTTGTACTATCAAGCCATGCGTGAGTGGACCGAAGCTGAGGGAATTGGCTGTTTTTATTTCGAAGCATTTGATGAGCAATGGAAAGATCCCAACCATACGGATGGATCAGAGAATCACTTTGGTTTAATCACGCTAGATGGAAAAGCAAAGTTTGCCTTATGGGAATCTGTTGACAATGGGGATTTTGACGGGTTATTAAGAGGAGACAATACCATCACTAAAACCTTCGAAGGAGATACAACAGCGATGTTACAAACGGTAAGCGCGCCGAAAAGAAGAAGATAATGAGTAGGAGCTTAGCCGTAGTTTTAGGTTTGTCGATTCTTATGTCATGTACGACAGAGCAATCAATAGAAGTAGAAAACAACACTTCTAACGATTCGTCTGCGTACTTCAAAGCAATCTGTTATCATCCGGTTCCTGCTGGGGATACATTGCTCAGCTGGGAAACGTTGGATCAAGACCTTGCGCTCATGACGGAAGCGGGTATTACGACGATACGTGTTTATGTTCCTATCGCTGATAAAGCAGTTTTGGATAAAATAGCGGCTGCGGACATGCAGGTAATCACAAGCTTTGGTTACAACCAGGACAGTGTTTATGATATTCTTTCGGGTAGTTTCATTGATTATGTGGTCCAATTCAAAGAACACCCTGCTATTTTCCTTTGGGAGTTAGGTAATGAGTACAACTATCATCCCGAATGGTTTGGCGATGATTTGAATAATTGGTACGACGCTTTAGAATCGGCAGTAGACGCAATACACGCAATAGATACAGAACATTTGGTATCCACTGCGCACGGAGAAATTCCTGATTCATTAGCGCTGTACAAAGGCCGTAATCTTGACATGTGGGGATTTAATGTCTATCGTTGGGACGTACCGGGGTCCTTCTTTGCGGATTGGGCAAAGTCAAGTGATAAGCCATTTTATTTCTCTGAGGTCGGGTCAGACAGTTATATGACTACGGCTACTGATTCATTTGCAAAAGGCGAGAATCAAAAAGCACAAGCCGCTGCCGTAGCAAATATTCTCGATGAAATTTTAGCGTATGAGAATCAATTCCAGGGTATTTCATTGTTCTCTTTCACCGATGGTTGGTGGAAAGCGGGTAATCCTCATACGCAAGATATAGGTGGCTGGGCCCCGAACAGTTCTGGTGTGCCTTATGATGGTTCGCCGAATGAAGAGTATTGGGGAATCGTAGATATTAATCGAGAGAAGAAGGAAGTTTTCGAGGTAGTTAAAACACGTTTTAATAATGCAAAATAGAATGATAAAATCGGTTTGGTTCTTAATAACGGTCATTGGACTGGCCAGTTGCACAACGAAAAGCACATCGAACATGAATGTTTTTGAAACCTCCGCGAATGGCAATTTACATGCTGCAAAAAAAGATTTTAAAAAGTCTGACCAGCATTCGAACGTTTCGATTGATACGAAAAAAAGAAAACAAACCATTATTGGCTTTGGTGGCGCTTTCACCGAAGCATCAGCTCATAACATCAACTTACTGAGTCCTGAAAATAGATCAGCTATTATAGCAGCGTATTTTGGGGAAGAAGGTGCAGCCTATTCACTCACCCGTACGCACATGAATTCATGTGATTTTTCGGTTTCAAATTATTCCTACACGCCCGTTGAGGGAGATACAGCATTGGAGCATTTTACTATCGAATCAGACCGATCAGATATCCTTCCCATGATTAAAGATGCACAGGAGGTTTCAAAAGAGGGATTCAAAATATTCGGTTCGCCCTGGTCTGCAGCACCATGGATGAAGGACAACAATAGCTACGTTGGAGGAAAACTCAAAAAGGAGTACTACGATACTTGGGCCTTATTTTTCAGTAAATACGTAGATGCCTATCGTGCCGAAGGCATTGATATCTGGGGTTTTACTGTGGAAAATGAGCCGCACGGTAACGGTAATAATTGGGAGAGTATGCATTATTCCCCTGAGGAAATGACTGACTTTGTTGTCAATCACCTGGGACCGCAGTTAGAAGCTGAGGGTATGGGAGACCTCGTCATTATGGGATACGATCAGAACCGTCAGGGTGCACCCGAATGGGCAGATGTCATGTACCGTGACGATACAACAAAACGCTATTACGACGGCATGGCTGTGCATTGGTACGAGAGTACCTATGATTATTTCCCAGCAACTCTGGATTATGTTCGAAATGCTGCACCTGATAAGATTTTACTCCAAACAGAGGCATGTGTAGACAATCAAGTGCCAGTTTGGGGTGATGATGCCTGGTATTGGCAAAAAGAGGCCACAGATTGGGGCTACTACTGGCGCGAAGAAGAAAACCGTCATCTGCATCCTAAATACGCGCCTGTGAATCGCTACGCAAGGGATATAATTGGATGCCTAAACCATTGGGTTCAAGGATGGGTAGATTGGAATATGGTTTTGGATACACAGGGCGGGCCTAATTGGGCTAAAAACTGGTGCATTGCACCCATTATCGTCGATCCCGAAAAGGATGAGGTTTACTACACACCGCTGTATTATGTAATGAAACATTTTAGTAAGCACATCCGTCCTGGGGCGCAAGTCCTGGAGGTAGATCGCACCGATAGCGACCTCATGGTAACAGCAGCTGAAAATGAAAATGGCTCCATCGTTGTAGTAGTCTTTAACGAGGGCGAGCAGCCACGAAGTTTTGATTTGAATATTGATGGAACGGAGCGATTGATTGCTATTGATGCGCAAGCTCTTCAAACCATAGTAATAGAACCTAAAGAATAGTCTTATGAGTGAAGTAGCGTCAACAAAAGTCCCCTTGGGCCAGAAGATTGCGTTTGGCGTCGGGATGTTAGCGAATCAGATGTTCCCAGCTGCCATGAGTATTTTTATGGTCGTATTGGTACAAGATTTAGGTTTTCCTGGATGGATGTGGGGTGTAATATTTTTTGCTCCACGTGCATTCGATGCCGTGCTTGACCCCATCATGGGATTCATTTCAGATAATACACGTTCACGCTGGGGACGACGAAGAAAATACGTATTCATTGGTGCCTTGTTAATGGGGGTTTCCTTCATCCTATTATGGCAGGTATATCGCGAGAACACGCTTTCCTACAACTTCACATACTTCATGCTCTGGTCATTTGTTTTCTACCTAGGCCTCACCATTTTCGGTGTGCCGTATGTAAGTATGGGCTATGAAATGAGTAACGATTTTCATGAGCGCACGACTGTTATGGCTATATCACAATGGATTGGTCAGTGGGCTTGGGTTATTGCGCCTTGGTTTTGGGTAATCATGTATGATCCCGACTGGTTTCCATCAGGAGATGTTGCTACACGAACCTTAGCGGTATGGGTAGGTATAGTCTTTACCATTTGTGCAATGGTGCCCGCAATTTTCATCAAAGGAGAATCTACTTTAGACCGGACAGATTATGAGTCGCTGAGTCTTGGAAATATCATTCGTAGCTTGGGTAGTATCCGACGCAGCTTCGTTGAAGCGTTTGCGCTACCGTCATTCCGAAAACTATGCATCACGACCTTTTTAATCTTCAATGGCTTTAATACCATAGCGAGCTTTACCTTCTTTATTATCAAGAGTCATTTATTCAACGACGATGCTTCAGCAGTGGGCGTTTGGCCGACTTTGTTCGGAAGTGTTGGTGCGTTGGTCACTACTTTTTTAGTGATACCAATTGTGGCGCGTATGTCGAAGAGATTGGGTAAAAAACGTGCTTTTATAATTTCTCAAAGCATCTCCATTGTTGGTTACATCATGCTCTGGTTCTTAATGGTTCCGGGAAAACCATACCTATTTTTGTTCGCTCTACCGTTCCACTCTTTCGGTATAGGTGGCTTGTTTACCATCATGATGTCTATGACTTCAGATGTTTTGGACATTGATGAATTGAAAACTGGAAAACGTCGTGAAGGTGTTTTTGGCGCCATTTATTGGTGGATGGTTAAGCTTGGCTTTGCTTTTGCGGGAGCATTGAGTGGCTTAATTCTTACGCTGGTGAATTACCAAAGTGGCGCAGTGGCTCAGCCTGAAGGCGCTGTGGACCAATTAAGAATGGTCTTCTCTGGCTTACCTATACTTTGTACGCTCATTGCCATTGGGGTGATGTGGAATTACAGTGTAGATGAAAAATATGCGCGAGAGGTCCGCGCAAAATTGGACCAACGAAACCAATAAATCAAAATTTTTTAAGGCGCAATTATGTCGTTTAGAAAGGAAAAATTCATGTCATTGGCAGGCATTACTGCCGTAGAACACCCTTTAGAAGAGCTAAAAAGTATGAGCCGTGGTTTGCTTAATGATGGGATTCATGGCATTTGCTTTAGTGCCTACGATGAAGGCCAGCAGCCTGGTGACGAACTTACTGAGGCACAGGTTCGCAGAAAATTGAGCATTCTTAAGCCGCACATCTCCTGGGTGCGCACCTTTTCATGTACCGAGGGCAATGAGTTCATTGCTCAGATTGCAAAAGAAATGGGTATCAAAACTCTAGTAGGTGCATGGCTAGGTGATGATCTAGAGAAGAACGAAGCAGAGATTGCAGGGCTCATCGCTTTGTGTAAACAAGGTGTAGTGGATGTTGCTGCAGTAGGTAACGAAGTATTGTACCGTGAAGATCTTGAAGCGTCGACTTTGGTAGAATACATCGAGCGTGTGAAGGCTGAGGTTTCTGGTGTTCCTGTGGGTTATGTAGATGCCTATTATGAGTTTACAGATCATCCAGAAGTATCAGATGCCTGCGATGTCATCTTAGCAAATTGCTACCCTTATTGGGAAGGCTGCGCTTTAGATTATTCGTTGATGTACATGAAACAGATGTACATGGAGGCAAAGATTGCGGGTAAAGGCAAGCCTGTTTTAATCACTGAAACGGGTTGGCCGAGCAGCGGTCAAAGCATCGGTGGTGCGCAGGCTTCGTTTGAGAATAGTTTGAAGTATTTCATCAGCGCTCAGCGTTGGTCTGCCGCTGAAGATATTCCTATGTTCTACTTCTCTTCGTTCGATGAAAGTTGGAAGATTGAAAAAGAAGGTGATGTAGGTGCCTCTTGGGGACTTTGGGACAAAGATGAGCAACTGAAGTTTTAACTGGATCAATAGTACCGAGAACTGCACGATTTAGTTGCATCTTTGCCGCATGGAACACAAAAGCGGTTTTGTCAATATCATCGGGAATCCCAACGTAGGGAAGAGCACCCTGATGAATGCTATGGTCGGTGAGCGATTGAGCATCATTACGCCTAAGGCTCAGACGACGCGTCACCGGATCTTTGGGATCTTGAATGAGCCTGAATACCAGATTGTCTTTTCAGATACGCCAGGAGTCATTCAACCAGCGTATAAAATGCAAGAGCACATGATGAAATTCGTGTCGGATGCTTTTGAAGATGCTGATGTATTCTTGTATCTAGTAGAGCCAGGAGATCGCGCCTTGAAGGATGAGGGTTTCTTTCAAAAATTAGCTACCACCTCTGTTCCCGTGCTGTTGATTGTAAATAAGATTGATACCACTACACAGGAAGCTTTAGAGGAGGAAGTTGGATATTGGCAAACCAGTTTGCCCAATGCGGAGATTATCCCCATTAGCGCGCTTGAGCAAGCAAATACAGACTACTTATTGACAAGACTAAAAGAGCTTGTCCCCGTAAGTCCCCCTTACTTTGATAAAGAAGCGCTTACGGACAAGACGGAACGCTTTTTCGTTAGTGAGATTATTAGAGAACAAATCCTTCTGAATTACAAGAAAGAGATTCCTTACAGTGTTGAGGTAGACGTTGAGGAATTCAAGGAAGATGAGGATATAATACGCATGCGATGCATCATCTATGTTGCCCGCGATTCTCAAAAGGGCATCATAATTGGCCACAAGGGAAGTCGACTAAAAGCAGTAGGAATAGGTGCTCGTAAGCAATTGGAAGCATTTTTCGCAAAGAAGGTGCACGTAGAGACCTTTGTTAAGGTGAAGAAGAATTGGCGCGACAACGATTTGCAGTTGAAGCGTTTTGGATATAGGAATTAATTAATATTTTTGATCCAAAGCAGTTTTAATGGGTCGATTATATTTTCTCTTTTTTCTCCTTTCCTCGAGCATTGTACTTGCACAAACCCAGGATTCTCTCGTCCTCCAACCCGGTCCGTTAGACGGGAAAGATGCTATAGTTTGGAGCATTACCCCAGATTCTACTTGGGGCTGGAACCAAGAGGCGACCATGACTGCTTGGACCTATCAAGGCGATCCCTCATATAAGCGTTTTTACATCGAATTTGATTACTCGAACATTCCAGCGGGTGCTATTATTGATAGTGCTTTTATCTTCTATAACAACAACCCTTCAGCACCATCGCACAGCGGATTGCACAGCGGTTCGAATACATTTTGGGTCCGCCGTGTGACTTCCTCATGGGATGAAGATTCCATCACTTGGAACAACGCTCCATCAGATACCACTTTAAATGAAGTGCAGGTTGGGGCATCAACTTCCAACACGATGGACTACAAGATTGATGTAAAGAATTTGGTCGAGGACCAGTTGCAACATGGGAATCACGGCTTCTTTATGCGCTTGGTCACTGAAGCAACATGGCGCGCCGTGGTCTGTGCCTCTAGTAATGCGGCAGATTCGACCAACCATCCTGCCATTAAAATTTACTACACTGAATGTAACCCACCTGCAGCATCCTATACGCATTCCGTGGATTCGAATCAGGTATGGACTTTTGTACCTCAGGATACCACGGGTAGTTCCTACTGGTGGGATTTTGGGGACGGTACGTTCTCGAACAACATGATAGGCGTCCATTCGTATTCCGTCGCCGGACTGTACCCGGTGTGTTTGTCCATTACGAATGCTTGTGGTGTGGATACTACCTGTTTGATCTTTGAAGTAACCATGGTGGGTTTAGACGAGCATTGGAACCCAGATTTGAGCGTTTACCCGAACCCCGTACAAAGCATTTTACGTATTAAAAATGCAGGAACCGATCCTTTACTACACTGCGAGATATATGATATGAGAGGGGTGTTGGTCCAGTTTGACGCTCACCCCACCAGCCAAATCAACCTCGAAAAGCTATCCTCAGGTACCTACCTTTTGAAAATAATTCAGAGGAATAGGACATCTATGGTGCGTATTGTCAAGAGTTAACGACCTTTGCACCAAGATTGAAATCGACTTATGAGTAACATCGTTGCCATTGTGGGACGCCCAAATGTTGGGAAAAGCACATTATTTAATCGTCTCATACAACGCCGTGACGCTATTGTTGATAGCGTTGCAGGTGTGACTCGCGATCGCCACTACGGCAAGAGTGACTGGAACGGAAAGGAATTTTCTGTCATTGATACTGGTGGTTATATAGAAGGCTCGGAAGATGTTTTCGAAGCGGAAATTCGCCGTCAGGTGGAGTTGGCGCTTGAAGAATCCACTGTAGTTCTCTTTGTTTTAGATCTGCAAGCGGGCTTAACGGAATTTGATAAAATCATTTCTGAACTGCTCCGTAAGACCGAAAAGCCAGTAGTGTACTGTGTGAATAAAGTGGATAACAGCATGCTTGAATTAGACGCGACAGAATTCTACGGCTTAGGTATTGAAAAATACCACACTATTAGCGCAGTAAACGGCAGTGGAACCGGTGATTTGCTCGATGAATTAGTCTCTTACATGGACGAAAATCCAGTAGATGACTACGATGATCTGCCTAAAATGGCTATCGTCGGACGTCCAAATGCGGGTAAATCGTCTATAGTGAATGCGTTGTTCGATGAGGAACGTAATATCGTCACTGAAGTTGCAGGTACCACAAGAGATACGGTAAATACACGCTTCAATAAGTTTGGTTTTGATTTCATGTTACTGGATACTGCCGGTCTTCGCAAGAAGGGTAAGGTGCATGAAAATTTAGAGTTCTATTCTAATATGCGTTCTGTACGTGCCATCGAACATGCAGATGTATGTATGATGATCGTAGATGCAACCCGCGGATTTGAGGCGCAAGATCTCTCTATCGTTTCCTTAGTAGAAAAGAATAAAAAGGGTTTAGTAGTTGTTGTAAATAAGTGGGATTTGGTAGAAAAATCGACCAATACTATTCGCGATGCAGAAGCCCATATTCGTAAGAAATTAGAGCCATTCACTGATTTTCCGATCATCTTTACAAGTGCACTTACGAAGCAACGTGTTTTAAAGGCATTTGAGGAAGGGGTGAAGGTATACGAGCGTAGAAAACAAAAGATATCGACCAGTAAACTGAATGACACCATGCTGGAGATTATTAAAGGATTTCCGCCACCGGCCGTCAAAGGGAAATATGTCAAAATTAAATTCTGTACGCAGTTGCCAACAAGGACGCCTCAATTTGCCTTTTTTGCTAACCTGCCACAATATGTGAAAGAGCCATACAAACGCTTCTTAGAAAATAAGATGCGCAAGGAGTTTGACTTTCACGGTGCGCCTATCGAAATATTTTTCCGTCAGAAATAATTACAGCTGATAGGTAATGACGGCATTGCCTTGCGCGATGACTAGAACTGGTGGACCGGTCGTAGTCAAGCGTCCAGCTTTTGCGCTCGATCCGTCGAATTGAGTAATGTTTGAAACGGGCTCGTTGAGCAGGGTAACGTGAATAGTATTGTCGTCGCAACTAATGATTCCCGTACCGCCAGGATAGGATTCTACAGATACGATGTTTCTATTGTCAATTGCTAAGTTGTATCTATTGTTTGCGCTTTGTACGGAAACAGATTCATTAGACCAGTAAATGCGGCCGTAGCTCTGTTGTTCTAGGCCTATTAAATCTTTTAGATCGTGCTCTACTATCTCGATCGTTCCATCCCAACGTTGTTCCTGTAGCTCTCCTTCATCACCAACACGAATAATACTTGGGATACTGCCCGGGGAGAGCGCCCAAGGATTTGCCGCTGCTGGGAGGGCATTGGTTTTAATCCTGCTTTCTCCACGCCTGTTCAAAATGAATGCCTGTTCAAGCGTAGAGGTAATGATGTAATCTTTTCCGCCGCGTTGGTATAAAAACGGACGTTGAGTGAGGGCTCCATTGGATGCATCTGTTTTCCAGCCGTCAACTATTTTACCATCACTTGTAAAGTTGTACAACCGATCACCACAAGGTATGAGGAATCTGTAGTTTCTGTTTTTATCGTAATCCAACACAGAAAGGCCCAAGGAGGTAGTCGACGGAAGCGTGATTGGAAAGGCTTCGACATTTCTACCCAATAGATCAATACAATGGAGTTGGTTTGAAGTCGTAAAGACTAATTGGTATTTAGCATTTTTAAATAAATCTACTTGCTGGATAGGACCCACGATGGGTAGGTCTAATTTTTTCGTCCATTTCACTTCACCTGCTTCGTTCATCCAATACAGCGTATTGGTTTCGTCTTGAACGACAACATTGTTCACTCCAGATCGATGATTTTTAACGAGGAATGGCCCGGAAATGACAGGGGCTTCTAATGATGTAGACCACAAATAGGAGCTGCTTACGGCTTGTTCTTTTTGACTTTGAATAGTGAGTGAACCAAAGGCGAGTGCATCTTTAACTTCTACTGATCCACCTAACAAAGCGTTGTCAAAAAGACCCGGCCATTGTTCACCGGGACAAAATTCGGATTTCGTAAACCCTTTTAAACTCGTGGCAAAAGTGAGGTGGTCGGCTTTGTTTAGGGTTTCACTAAGCGGACCAAAAGCTTCCATGCTATCCCAAGTTTTACCTAAGCCTATTTCACTCATGTAGACCTCAAGAATTTTAGCATTTGGTGCAATAGCTAAGACCTCATCATTAATGGTCCATGACGGGGTTCCTAAATCAGAAAAGAACCATCCATATAGCGCACTGAATAGGAATTTATGTTTCTCCTTAAGTATGCCGCCTTTGCGGCCGTCCACAGTACTTGTAGTTGATGAAAGTCCTGCGAGTACTTCGCCTACTTCCTTTGCACCACCTATTTTAAGTGGCAGTAGGCATATGGTGGCATCGCCATAGCCCACTCGTATAAAGTCACCGGATAAATTTACCGAGCTGAAAAGGATAGGGTCTACACTCGCTGCGGTAGTTATGCGTTGCGCCGGTTTTAGTCGTTGTTTTTGAGCTCGATACGTATTGAATGAGCGCAGCCATACATCTATTCTGTCCGTTTTCATTCCTAGGGCGTAAGTCGATGAGGAGGCGACATATTTACTGAGCTCCTCAGATCGAACACTTCCAGTAAAGCTATTAAGGAAGACTTGTGCGCTATCGGGACAAAGCGAAACTGAAGTCCCGATGAGCTTGTCTTTTCGTAAGGCTAAATCAATCTCGCTCCAAGCGGCAATATGTGTCATCCAACTCCAATTTTGTTGGAAGAATTGTTGCCCGACTGCTGCTATTTCGTTGTGCTGAATGAAGAGATTCATGATGTCGGCTTTTGACGCACTGTTCCAAAGCGAAGTGAATTGGGCATCTTTCGCAAGACTGAATCCATTGGCACGCTGGTTCAATAAATCCTGCAAAAGCGCCGATTTTTTACTGATCGTCCACGTGGACCCCACTTTGAACCCATAGAGGCTGTCTATGGAATAAATGGTCTCATTTTCGGTCATGGAGCCGCCCTGACCCAGCGTGTCTTTAAAGGTCCAGATCCAATCAAATTTATCCGCGCCCGAGGCGACTAACGCACCGGTCCAAGGCCCATTGCTGTATTTATTTAGAATAGCGACATCAATGGCTTGTACATAGGGTAGGGAAACGGAGTCAGAAAAGGCTGTGAATTTTTCAGCATCATTAATACGTACAATGAGTGGCGCATCCACGGGCAACATTGCGGGAGCGGAGACAGGCGCGGCATCCTTACCACATTGTGTAAAGACGATTGCTACAAGAAGTAATGCACTGAATTTGACCAATTTCATTTGTGGCGAATTTATACCTAAAGCTACGCTGTCGTTTGCACTACTTTAGGGTGTAAATCCTACAGTTTTTCACAAATCGAATAGGTTCAATTGGCTCGGTAGAAGTTGGAAGCTTTTGCGGTGGTGTTCCGTAGCACCGTGCGTCTTTATGCCTTCGCGATGTGCTTTCGTTGGGTAGCCGGCGTTTCGCTCCCAACCGTATTGTGGATGGGCCAGTGCGAGTTCACGCATAACATCGTCTCGGTAAGTTTTTGCGAGGACCGAAGCGGCTGCGATGTTTTGGTAGGTAGCGTCCCCTTTGACTTGGCAGTGGTGTGGGATGTTTTTATAGGGATGAAATCGGTTTCCATCGACCGCAATAAAGTGGGGTTGGGGGTCCAATTGTGCAATGCTCCTGTGCATCGCTTCAATACTTGCATTTAAGATGTTTATCGAATCAATCTCTTCAGGACTAACGTGGGCAACGGCCCAGGCAACAGCTTCCTTTTCTATAATGGGTCGAAGCAGGTTGCGTTGTTTTTCGGTCAGTTGTTTAGAGTCGTTGAGTAGTTCATTTTTAAAATTGGGCGGCAGGATCACAGCGGCGGCCGTTACCGGACCGGCTAAACACCCACGCCCTGCTTCATCAGTACCGGCTTCTACCATAGCTATTGGCGAATGCTGTCGTTTCATTTGGGCAATGCTTCGATGAATGCAGCGGCACTCTGTTCCCAATTAAAAAAGTCACCTCGCTTCAGTGCTCGCTCACGCCAGATCGAATTTTCTATAATGATTTGTTGCAACGCTATACTCCAGCCTTCAACATCGTAGGTAGGTACCAGCAGTCCACCGTTCCCAACTACTTCGGTTAAAGCACTGTTTTTTGAAGCGATGACAGCTGTGCCACACTGCATGGCTTCGACTAATGGAATGCCAAATCCTTCCATGGCGCTGGGCATACAATAGGCAGTGGCACCGCCGTAAAGTGCTTCTAGCGCCGGTCCTGAAAGTCTGCCCAACCAATCTATTCGGTCCGCATGCTTTAAGGAGTTGCGAACGGCTTCGAAGGCAGGGTCTTTAAAGTGTGCTGCTCCGGCAATTTTTAGGCGGTGCGTGGCGGTGGGATGGTGGGCAACCCAATGATCAAACGCAAGTAAAAGTGTACGAAGATTTTTTCTAGGAGTGAGTGCACCTACTGCACAGAAGTAGGGGGCTTCGGTTTTCATCTGGCCTGCTTTCATTCGCTGTTGTGGCGCATTATAAGTCAATGCGATTTTTTCAGCAGGTATATTATAGGTGCTGGCAATGTCCTCAGCACTCCATTTACTAACCGTAAAGATTTGTTGCGCTTGAGCAGCACCTTTTCGAATCTGTCTGCGGTAATAGGTGGCCACATTTTTCGGAACCCATTCCGGGTGGTGTTCGAAATTTAGATCATGAATAGTGAGCCATTGTGGCGTTTTGGTTTTAGCAGGAAGTCCATCCGGCGACCAGTACAAATCAATGGTCAGCTTCTTTAGTGCACGAGGCACAGAAAAGTCATTCCATAGGGTCCAGAGCAAAGGGTGACGGGCCTGCGGCGCGACAACATGAAAGTGAACATTTGGGAAGTTTAAAGAGAATGGGTCCGAAGCAATGCCACGGTCGAGCAACAAATGAAATTCATGTTGAGGAAAAGTGGGAATGATTTGCTCAAGCATGCGCAGGGTATAAATCCCTGTGCCTTCGAGTTTATTTGGCAACAGCCATCGAGCATTAACCGCAATTTTCATAGTTTCAAATGTACAAAAGCAGCGACTTGCACGTTACTAAAGCGGTATATTCGCCGACAATTCCTTATTGAGGACAAAACCATGGCCAATAGATTGTTGGATTTTCTGAAGGAACCCACTACTGCTTCCATAGCGAAGGGCGGCTTCATCGTGCTTTTCTTTAAGGTTGTTGGTGCGTTAGGGGGCTATGTATTACTTTTCAGCTTGAGTGCTACCGGTGGTGAACGTGAGGTTGGTGTCTATGAAGTGGCCTTTACCATAATTCTCATCGGTTCAACTATAGGACGATGGGGACTCGATACGGTACTCGTTAAGGCGCTCGGTCAGCAGCAAATAAATGATGCACCGTCAAGGCCGCTGTATTTAAAACTGTTCACCCGTGTTTTAGGGGTTTCTGTACTTATAGCTGCAGCTACTTTTGTTCTTGCGGCAGCCTTCACCGATTTATTTTTCGATCAAACGCCCACTGCGGTACTAACTACAGCCGCGACCGCGATTGTTCCTTTCACCTTGATGCTTTTTAATGCTGAAGCATACCGCGGTTTGCACAAGCCTTTACTTTTTTCATTGAATCAACACGGGACGGTGTATTTGGTGATTGCTGTGCTCCTGCTCATTGCACCGTGGTCCGATTGGAGTGGTGATACTATGGGAAGCGCCCAATTGGCCCTTATTGCACTAGTCGCTTTAAGCACGTTGTTCTTTTTATTGTCTTTCCAGCACATTCTACGTTTATGTAGTCCGCATGCACCCGTTCCAAAGGCGTATTCTAGCGGATTGTTTGCCTCAGCTACACCCATGCTGATCTCCTCTGCGCTTTTTTTAGTGATGAGTTGGTCGGATACGCTCATGCTGAGTTATTATCTCCCGGAAGAATCGGTAGGGGTATACCGCATTGCTTTTAAGATTACCACGTTAATCACTTTTGCCCAATTCGCATTGAATACCGTGGTGACACCCATGATAGCGGGGCTTCATTCTGGCGGTTCAGGAATGGGCCATTTGGCTAAACGTGTAGCGACTTTAAACCTCTATACTGCAGGCCCGATCTTTCTGCTGATTGTTCTTCTTGGGCCTTTTCTGATCGGGCTGTTTGGGGTGGAGTCAGCGGAAAAAGCCTATCCATGGCTACTTATTCTAGCTCTAGGCCAATTAGCTAACGCGTTCGCCGGTCCCGTTCTAAATGTATTGAACATGACCGGTTATGAGAAGAGTGCACGCAATACCATGCTCGTAATGGCAACCGTAAATATTGCACTGAATGCGTTTTTGATACCGCTTATGGGGCCACTGGGTGCAGCAATCGCAACGGCATCTACAATGATTGGTTGGAACCTCTGGGCCGGTATCCTTGTCTACAAATACCACGGCTTAATCACCGTGCCGTTTTTGGCTAAAAAGAATTCGGTATGATGAAATCAAAGGCGAATCTCTTTCTTATTGGCGCAGCGAAATCTGGAACTACCGCGCTTGCCTCGAGCTTGGGGCAACACCCTGCAATTGCATCTCTACCCATCAAAGAGCCGGGTCATTTTAGTACGGACCTTCGTATCCCAGTTTTTTCCTCTCGGTACAACCGACTGTTACAATGGGATGAAGCAGCATATTTTAAAAAAGCACGCCTTGAAGAACGTCATATTGGATTTGTAGAAAGCGAATCAAATTACCAGAAACTGGTGGATCAAGCCATTACTACATACCCCAATGCGAATTACGTTTTAGATGCCAGTACAGCCTATTTATACAGCGCCAATGCCCCGGCTCAACTCCGCCATTACGCCCCCGACGCAAAAATTGTACTGATTTTACGCAACCCTGTAGAGCGTGCTTACAGCCATTATACGATGGCTTTAAAATATGGGATGGAGCAGGAGGAACCCTTGCAGGCATTTAAACGTGAGGCAGAATTTAACCCAGCGCATTGGGGACAGGACGAATGCTATTTAGAACTGGGACAGTACGCTAAACAGTTGGAGCGCTGGTTGGAATGTTTCCCTTTAGATCAATTGCACATCATTTGGTACGACGACTTTACCGCCGATCCGCAAAAGGCAATGAATGCGCTCATGAAATACCTGGACTTGCCTACTTTTGTACTCCAGCAATCGGACCAATTAAACGCGGGCGCCGTTCCTAAATACGCAACCCTAAACAAATGGGCGATGCGAACTTTAGGTCCACTGCGCGAAAAACTACCAAAGTCCTTGGTGCATTGGCTCAAGAAGAAAACTCAGGTAGCCGCCCCAGAATTGGACCCAGAAACACGAAGCTTTTTAGCAGAGGCTTTTACAGAACAAATAGAACAGTTAGCTGCCTTAACCGGCAAAGATTTAAATCATTGGAAATAAGAAGTTATGGAATACAGTAGTGCAAATTTGATTGCGTTTTTCTACAAAAACCGAAAGCCGCTTTTAGGAATCCCTTTCCTCGCTATGGTTGTGGCGGTTGCTTTTAGCGGCCCGAAGTTTATTAAGCCCTTGTTTGAATCGCAGGTAATCCTATTCCCGTCAACCACGAATTCCGTTTCTAAAGCGCTCCTTCCTCAGTCAAACGGATACGGTGATGAGGATATCTTTGAATACGGTGATGAGCAGCAGGCAGAGCAACTCTTGCAGATCCTTAATTCAGGCGAGATTAGAGACTCCGTAATCCAGAAGTTCGACCTCATGGCGCATTATGAGATCGATGAAGACACGAAATACCGTAGAACAAAACTCTTTAAAGAATACGCAAGTAAAATTGAGTTTGCACGCACGCAGTTCATGTCTGTTGAAATCAACGTCATGGACACAGACCCTATAGTGGCCGCCGACATCGCGAACTACATTTCATTTTTAGTCGATAAAACGAAACGTAGAGTTTCTAGGAGTCGCGCAGAAATGGGATTAGAGATTGTTAAAAATGAATACCACAGCTTACAAGGTGAAATCCAAAAGATGGAAGACAAAATCACCGAACTGCGCTACAAGGGAGTGCATGATTACGAGAGTCAAAGTGCCGTTTTCAATGAACAATACGCCATAGCATTGGCTGCAGGTGCGCCATCAGGACGTGTCAAAGCCCTAGAGCGTCGTCTTGATACACTCGCGAAATATGGAGGTAAATATGTTGCAATCCGTGATGAACTCCAGCTTTTAAAAGAAGAGGAAGTAAAATTGAAAACCAAATTCGATCAAGCGAAGGTGGATGTGAATCAAAACCTCCCAGCAACCTTTAAAGTAGATGCCGCTTTCCCAGCCGAACGCAAATCGTACCCTAAGCGCAGCATTCTCATCCTTGCGGTAGGATTCGCCACGTTCATTATGGTTGCATTCCTTCTGCTTGTTCGTGGGACATTGCAGGAATTGAAGAAGCAGGCCTAGTATTGTGCTAAAATCACTGCAGACTACTAAAAGGGCCAATTATTGGCTCATCGGAATCACCCTTCCGCTCGTCGCGCTGGGCGTGGTGTTCGAACAGTGGTATGCTTTTCTTATTCCACCTGCCTTATTTGTGGTTTGGCTCACCTTATACCGATTGGATTGGGCCATGTGGTTTGTCGTTCTTGCTACGCCCTTATCTGTTACGTTAGAGGATCTCACAGGTGGCTCAGGTTTATCTGTGCCCACAGAGCCCATGCTGGTGCTTATCACCTTCATCACTCTTGTAAAGATGTTCTTTTTTGAAGAGTACGATAAACGGATACTACGACATCCTATTAGTATTGCTATATACCTCTATTTGGCTTGGATGGGATTGACTTCCATTACGTCTGAGCTACCTTTGGTTTCATTAAAGCAATGGATCTCCAGAATCTGGTTTGTCATTCCTTATTACTTCGTTTTAGCGCATTTATTTCTAAAGAACGACCGCAATAAAGAAGTCTTCCTTTGGCTTTTTCTCGTTCCATTAGTCATTGCGACCCTCTACACCCTTTATGTGCATAGTCAGTATGGTTTTACCAAGAAGACCTCTACATGGGTGATGTTCCCCGTATTCAAGGAGCATACGTCCTACGGTGCCGTATTGGCAATGTTCTATCCGGCGGCACTCTATCTTGCTTTTCGTAAAAGTTCTTGGGGAATCAATGCCGTCGCTATACTCCTGCTGGTCATTTTAACGGTAGCGACCGTCTTAAGCTACACACGCGCCGCTTGGTTATCTTTGTTTGGAGCCGGTTTAGTTTATATGGTGTACGTTTTAAAATTATCACGTTCCCAAGTATGGTCCCTTACCTTTATTGCTATTCTAATCGCCGGTTTGAATTACTCCTACATCGCATCGAAATTTGAGCGCAACAGAACCGATTCCTCAGATAACTTGAATGAGCACGTTGCTTCAGTAACCAACGTGAGCACGGATGCTTCCAACCTAGAGCGAATCAACCGCTGGAATTCAGCCATACGTATGTTCAAAGACCGTCCTATTCTGGGTCACGGTCCAGGAACGTACATGTTTTTGTATGCTCCCTATCAAAAACCTTCTGAAAAAACGATTATTTCAACCAATGCAGGCAACCGCGGTAACGCTCATAGTGAATATTTAGGCCCCATGGCTGAGAGTGGGTTGATTGGTTTGTTGACACTGCTCTACCTAATATACCAAGTCGTAGTCAATGCTGTTGTTTATTACCGTGATTTGCCTACAATCCGACATCAGGGCTTGTTGCGTGTCGCTTTTTTAGGTTTAATCACTTACTATTTACACGGTTTTTTAAATAATTTCTTAGATATGGATAAGGCAAGCGCACCATTTTGGGGATTTACGGCGATGATTGCTGTACTCGCCATAAGATCTAAAACTAAGAAAACACATTCGTCTATCACTACCTTGAAATGAGTGTTTACGCGCTTTTCCTCTAATAATACCTTCTGATTGCAGTTTCTTTACAACGCTACAATCGTCTCAATCGAGACTATTAAAACGTAACCAAACCCTTTTTTTTTTCTTGCTTACTTGCAAATGAGAAATAGAAACTGCAATTTTAGCCTTGCTTAACATACGTTTAACAGAAAAACAGGTACAATGAAAAACAAATTTTCACTGTGGTCAGTATTTGCTTTTGTTCTCGCAACAAACTTTGCCATTGCGCAATCGGTTTCGGGAGTAGTAAGTGACGCTGGTTCAGGAGACGCGCTACCAGGTGTAGCAGTTTCAGAAAAAGGTACTAATAATGCAACCTTAACCGACTTTGATGGTAAGTTTACTATCAAGGCGGATAAAGGAGCAACTTTAGTATTTTCTTCAATGGGAATGGAATCTAAAGAAGTTACAGCTTCCTCGGATTTTATTCAAGTTAGTCTAACCGCTTCTGCAAGTCAGCTTGATGAAGTAGTAGTTACTGCACTTGGTATGACAAGAGAGAAAAAATCGCTCGGTTATGCAACGCAAGATGTAGATGGTGCAGAGGTTACGACAGTAAAGGATGCCAACTTTGTAAACTCATTGAGTGGAAAAGTAGCGGGTGTTCAAATTAAGAGTTCAGGAACTCTTGGTGGTTCAGCCAATGTCGTGATTCGTGGGTCGAGTTCGTTAACTGGAAATAACCAAGCGTTATTTGTTGTTGATGGTATGCCTATTTCTAACTCAACGGGTAACAGCTCAGATATCGCTAGAGGTCGTGGTGGTTACGATTACGGTAACGCTGCAATGGACATCAACCCAGAGGATATCGAAAATATTTCGGTTCTAAAAGGTGCGGCAGCAACTGCATTGTACGGTTCACGTGCATCTAATGGTGTAGTGTTAATCACTACGAAAAGTGGAAAAAGCAGTAAGGGTAAGAAAACCTTAGGTGTTACTGTTAGCACAGGTATAACTGTGGGATCTATCAACGAAAACACTTTTGTTCGTCACCAGCAGTCTTATGGTCCTGGATATGGTCGCTTCTATGGCGGTTCATACATTACTACAGCTCCTGGAGATTCAACTTTCACTGACGGTCGTGCGCAATCTTATGATGCGAACGGTGATGGTCAAGCTGATATTGCGTTGCCGATGGGTGAGGATGCGTCATGGGGTCTTGCAGTTGATCCTTCTTTAGATGTATACGATTGGGAATCTATTTTCCCAGAATTGGATACCTACCAGCAATCTAAAAAGCACGTTGCTCCTGAAAATGGCGCATTGAGCTTTTACGAGCAAAGCGTTACACGTAACAACAACTTTGCTATCGATGGTGGAGGTGAGAATACCTCATTCCGTTTATCAGCAACGAGTTTTGATCAAAAAGGAATTGTTCCTGGATCTCACATTGGTCGTGATAATATCGCGTTCAGCGGGAGATTTAATGCTTCTGATAGGTTGACGGTTTCTGCGAAAGCAAACTACATCAACCAGAACGGTAAGGGACGTTACGGAACTGGGTACGATTCGCGTAATCCTAACCAAGCTTTCCGTCAATGGTACAATGTCCTAACGGATATGGATGCCCAGAGAAATACGTACAATAATTTTGGTGAAAAAAATTATTCTTGGAATGCATACGGTTACGGTGCAGCAAATCCAACTAAGCCGCATTACTTTGATAACTTCTACTATTCAGCGCTTCAGAATTACTCGACAGATTCGCGCAATCGTATCATCGGGAACATCATGGCTGAATACCAGATCAACGACTGGATGAAGTTAACAGGTCGTATGTCTGCAGATACATATACTGAACTACGTGAAGAGCGTATCGGTACAGAATCTGTTGATGTTTCAATGTACACGCGTAACAATCGCGCGTTCACTGAGCAAAACAATGACTTGTATTTAAACATGAATAAAAACTTTGGCTCGGATGGCGAAATCAGTTTCTCAGGTTTATTGGGTTACAACCAACGTCGTTCGTCTTTCCAAAGCATTTATGCTTCAACTAACGGTGGTCTAGTTGTTCCTGGCGTATATGCCTTGAGCAACTCTGTAGCTGCTCCTGCAGCTCCTTCAGAAAGCGCTAACACTATTGGTGTTGACGGTATTTATGGACAAGCGTCTTTGGGATACCAGAACTTCTTATACTTAGATTTATCTGCGCGTCAAGATGTTTCTTCAACGCTTCCAGTTGAAAACAACACCTACTTCTACCCAGCAGCTTCTTTAAGCTTAATCTGGTCAGAATTTGTTGACTCGGACATTTTGTCATTCGGTAAGCTTCGCGCGAACTGGGCGAATGTTGGTTCTGATGCTCCGGCAAATGCTTTAGTTGACGCTTATGGTATTGGAACACCGTTTAACGGTACAACCTTAGCTTCTGCACCATCAACTCAGAACAATGCTATGCTACTTCCAGAGAACACTGCTTCTACGGAATTAGGTTTGGAAGTTAAAATGTTCGATAATCGCTTTGGATTTGACGTAAGTGCATACCAGAGATCGACTACGAATCAAATTCTACCTGCTCAAGTTTCTACTGCTACAGGTACGTACTACAAGTATGTTAATGCAGGACAGGTGGATAACGAAGGGTTTGAAGTAAGCAGTTACATTACTCCTGTTAAAACAAAAGACTTCCAGTGGGATGTAAACATCAACTGGTCGACTAACGATAACACAGTTGTGTCATTGTTTGGTGATTCAGAGTCGTTATTATTAGGTTCTGTACAAGGTGGTGTTAACATGACTGCACGTGTAGGTGAGTCTTACGGTACGCTAGAAGGTACTCAGTACGTTCGTGCTGGTGGCGATGGCGCACCACTTGTTTACGATTGGTCAAGCTCTCGCGGTGGTTCTCGTTACTACACGGGTGACGTTGGTGTTATCGGTAATGTACAAGCTGACTGGCGAGGCGGTATCAACAATGCAATCTCTTACAAGAACGTAAGACTGAGTGCACTTATTGATGCACAAATGGGAGGAAACTTCTTCTCTTTGGATACTTACTACGGTTACGGAACAGGTGTTTATGACTTCCAAGCAGGTACAAATGCAGCTGGTAACCCAATCCGTACGAATGTTGAAGACGGCGGTGGTCTTACTTTTGAAGAAGTGGCATACTTAGGTATTGAAACACCTCAGCAATGGGATGGTGTTACAGTTGATGCTGACGGTAACCCAGTGGGTACTGAAAACTCAACACCAATGTGGATGAACGATTATGGTAATGCAATGGGATGGGCCTTAGGTGGACCAAAAGAAATGCACATCCACGATGCTTCGTTTGTTAAATTGAGAGAAGTTGCCTTGACGTATAGCTTGCCTACGAGCGCTTTAGCTGGTCTTCCGGTTGCAGGCGTTGATGTAAGCTTTATTGGTAGAAACCTAGCGATACTTTACAAGAACACGCCTTGGTCAGATCCAGAGGCAGGTCTTTCAGCAGGTAACCTTCAGGGGTATCAGTCAGGTGCTTATCCAACGCTTCGTGAAGTTGGTGTGAATTTGAGAGTTAAATTCTAAGAAGTTCTAGATATGAAAAAGATATTATTCGCAGCAGCAGCTGCACTAGCAATCACTTCTTGTAGCAATGATCTTTCCAGCCTTAACGGCAATGTGAAAGCTCCAGAGTCTGTTCCAGCAGGTGCGTTATTCGCAAATGCCACTATGGGATTCTATGACTATGCTGCAGTACAGGACGTGAATCAAAACAACTTGCGTCTTTGGGCACAGCACTGGACGCAGACTACTTATGTAGATGAATCAAATTTCGATCTTGATAATCGTGATGTTAACGGCGCTACTTTTTGGCGTATGTACGGTACGGTTGTTCGCGATTGTGAAGAAGCTCGTACTGCGTTAGCAGATGTTGTTGCATCAACGGAGGCAATTGCCGCTGCTGAAGGAGCAATAGAGGTGATGGAAGTTTTGGCGTTTTCATTTTTGGTAGATCTCTTTGGAGATGTGCCTTACACTGAAGCGTTATCAGAAACAAACACGCCAGTATACGATGATGATGCCGCCATTTACAATGATCTTTTAGCTCGATTAGATGCTGCTGCAATGAACTTAAGCGGTACTTCTGCTTTCGGTAGTTCAGACATCATTTACGGTGGAGATGCTGCATCTTGGAAAATGGCTGCTCATTCTCTTATGCTTCGTTTGGCAATTCGTATGATCGATGCTGATCCAACCAATGCACAGATGTATGGTGAGAAGGCCATTGCGGGTGGTGTATTCGCTTCATCTGCGGATGACATGCGTTTGTTCTATTCGTCAGCTCCTCCTCATACGCATCCGATGTGGGAAACGTTAGTACAAAGTGGACGTAAGGATTACATTGCATCTAATACATTAGGTGATGTAATGAATGCCAATAACGATCCGCGTCGTGCAGCGTTCTTTAAGAACCTCGATAGTGTTGGTAATGTTACTGCTGCGCCGCACGGTCTTCAGTCAGATTACTACCAATTCTCTCAGCCAGGTTCGGCTTTAGAGGATCCAACTTGGTCTCACGCTGCAATCAACTATGTTGAAGTTGAGTTCTTAATGGCTCACGCCGCAGTTGCTGGTTGGGCTGGCGCAGGTGATGCTGCAACGCACTACAATGCCGGTATTACTGCTTCTATGGAAGAGTGGTTAGGTGCTGGTGTAGATGCATCAGGCTACCTTGCTCAAGCTGGTGTTGCATTCGATGCATCAACTGCAGCTGCTCAAATTGGTACAGAGAAATGGATTGCTATGTACAGCAATGCAAGTGAAGCATACAACACAGTACGTCAATATGACTTAACTATGAATGTTGCTGACCTTGCTCAGACTGTAACGCCTAATCGTTACTCGTATCCTTTAGATGAGATTTCATTAAACCTTACAAATGTCAATGCAGCGAAAGCGAAATTTGGCAACGATGATACCTTTGCAAAGGTATTCTGGGATATGTAAGCCATATTTGAAAAAGTAATTTTAAGAACCCGCGCCGTATGGCGCGGGTTTTTTTTTGCTTTAAGTTTTAGATCTATTCTTACGTCTTTTTACTAAATCAAATAGCTACCTGTATCGTTCTGTTGGGATTATATTTGCTTTATGAATAACGATATCCTTATAAAGTTGCAGCACGCCTTTAATGACAGCGCCATAACTCGTCTAGAGTTGGAATCATTTGAAAAGGAGCACAGTGTAGTGTTGAAAGAGGATTGGTTGGAATATGATGAGACAGGAGAGTGTTATTTCCTTTCGCCAGAAGTATTAGAATACGACTTTACTCCTAAGCAGTCGCAAGAAGCGCTCGGTTTGGGTGAACTCGAAGATCGCATAGTAGATGTATTAGAACAGGGAAAATCTATCCCTTGGGGGAGAGTGGCTATTGCTATGTGGATTTTTTTCTTGTTTATTGTGGCATACACTGTTATAGAAACTAGTACTAAATAAAAAACCACCGCTTGCGGTGGTTTTCTGTTTTCGCGAGTGAGCTTGAGATTTATTTAGCGCGCTCCTTGTAAGAACCGTCCTCAGTATTGATAACGATTTCTTCATCAGTTTTAATAAAAAGAGGTACCGCTACCTGTGCTCCACCTTCAACAGTTACAGTTTTCATAGCGTTAGAAGAGGTATTGCCTTTAACGGTTGGTTCAGAGTAAGTGACTTTCAGATTTACTGTACGTGGTAGTTCAACAGCCATGGCTCTATCTTCACTTGCATGGAAAAGAACATAGCACATCATGCCGTCTACTAAGAAATCTGGGGCGTTGATTAGTTCCTTTGCAAAAGTCAGTTGCTCGTAATTTTCGGTATTCATAAAGTGGTAATCGGAACCGTCATTGTAAAGGAACTGGTATTGACGGTTTTCTACATCGATGGTCTCAATCTTGGCACCGGCTGGGAATGTGTTGTCTAGTACTCTACCCGTTTCAAGGTTTTTAATTTTTGTGCGTACGAATGCCGCACCCTTACCTGGTTTAACGTGAAGGAACTCTATGATTTGGTACGGTTGACCATTAAAGTCAATACACATGCCGTTTTTAATATCTGAAGTACTTGCCATGATTAAATATGTTTTGTGTAAATATAGCGCAAATTGGCGGCGCCAAGGTTTAGTAATGTTTCTCTAAAAGGAGCTCGTCAGTACAATAAGAGTATTCGTCTTTTTGGTAATTACTGCCGACGATGATGGTTTTTGAAAGCGCGAATGAAGTGATCAATTCAGTATAAAATTGGACCCCTTCCGCATCTAGATTACTTAGTGGCTCATCTAATAGCAGTAGCGGCCTGTCGTTAGCCACAGCCAGTAGTAAACGTACGCGCTGCAGCATACCTGAGCTGAATGTGGAGAGTCGCTTGTCCTCATGTGCTGCTAATCCTGCCTTATACAGCCAGTCGGTTAATTTGAAACCTTCGGGGAATGGACAAAACTGCTCGTGAAAGGCTAGGGTTTCTTTCAAACTAAACATGGGATTCAAAGCAACATAAGGTGCCGCTATTCCTACGTGTAGACCTGCGGATTTTGCCGTGACATTGCTACCCTCAAACGTGTAGACCGGCGATCCCTCCGTAGCCTCGAGTGAACCGCTTAGTATTTTAATAAGTGTTGATTTACCGGAGCCGTTTGAACCAAGAATAACAGTTTTTGAACCCGTTTGAAACGTATAGGAGACATCTTGTAAAATGTGCTGCTTACCAAACTTTTTCTGTAATCCTTCTAATACGATCATGGCGCTGGAATTACTTTCTGATCAGTCCACGATCGCTCTGCTCAATAAAGCTTAAGATTAAATCTGCTAAAGGCCGATTCGGGTACTGTTCTTTAATACGATTCACCGCTTGTGATACGTTCATACCGCTCTGGTACAGGGTGCGATAAAGGGTTTGAATTTCATTAATATCTTCTTGCGAGAAGTTGCGTCGTTTTAATCCTACGCTGTTTACTCCTGCATAAGCCAGAGGCTCACCTGCTGCGGTAATGAATGGAGGGACATCTTTACGGACCATTGCGCCACCGCCTATCATAACGTGCGCGCCAATTTTCACAAATTGGTGTACAGCAGATAGACCTGAAACGATACCGTAATCTCCAATCTCTACGTGGCCGGCAAGGGCAACACTATTCACGAGAATAACATGGTCGCCGATGATACAGTCGTGTGCAATATGAACATATGCCATGATAAGACAGTCTTTCCCTACTACAGTTTTACCATAGGCTTTAGTTCCCCTATTAATGGTGACACATTCACGAATGGTGGAACGGTCTCCTATTTCAACGGTAGTGCGTTCGCCTTGGAATTTAAGATCTTGAGGGATGGCTGATAGCACGGCGCCTGAAAAAATCCGACAATCGGTCCCTATCCGAGCTCCGTCCATTATGGTCACATTTGGACCGATCCAAGTACCGTTGCCTACTTCTACATCTGCGCCAATAGTAGTAAAGGGGCCAATTTCAACTTGATCACCAATGCGCGCATCTGGATGAATGGAGGCAAGAGGACTGATCATCTATTTCGTAATCTGAGCCATTAATTCAGCTTCACTAACAAGCGTATTTCCTACGAAAGCACGTCCACGCATGTGAACAATGCCTCGTCGAATCGGCGTAATAAGGGAAAGATCGAAAATGAGCGTGTCTCCTGGAACCACTTTTGCTTTGAATTTCACGTTGTCCAATTTCATGAAGAACGTTAAATAATTCTCAGGGTCTGGAACGGAACTCAACGCTAAAATACCACCACATTGTGCCATAGCCTCTATTTGAAGTACGCCTGGCATCACAGGGGAACCTGGGAAGTGGCCGACAAAAAACGGCTCGTTCATGGTAACGGCTTTCACGCCTACAACGCGGTCTTCTGTGAGTTCAATAATTTTATCGACCAGTAAAAATGGAGAGCGGTGTGGGATCAGTCCCATAATTTCCTCAACATTTTTTACCGGTACGGCATTTGGGTCGTATTTCGGGGGTCTCGGTCGGCTTTCCTCCTTGCGGATTTTAGCAGCTAATGCCTTTGTGAATTCAGCGTTTACACCGTGACCGGGCTTTGTAGCGATAATACGTGCCTTAAGCGGGCGCCCTAAAAGCGCCAAATCGCCTACCACGTCTAAAAGTTTGTGCCGCGCAGCCTCGTTTGAGAACCGGAGATTAATATTGTTTAATGTACCGCGCTGAGTAACCTCAACATCATCGCGACCAAAGGCCGTCTTTAATTTATCGAGAGTAGAGGGGGCTATGTCTTGATCTACATAAACGATGGCATTGTTCAAGTCGCCACCTTTAATTAATCCAGCATCGAGTAAGGGCTCGAGCTCACGAAGGAAGGAAAACGTACGCGCACTTGCGATATCGTCGCGGAAATTAACCATCTTATCAAGATGTGCATGTTGCGGTCCTAAAACGCTGCTTCCGTAATCAATCAATGCGCTAACTTCAAATTCATCGCTCGGTAGCGCCATGATTTCCGAACCGTCCTCATCTTTAAAAGTGAACGTCTCTTCAAGAACATAGAAGTTCTTTTCAATGCTTTGCTCTTTAATCCCTGCCTCAAGTATGAGGTCGACAAGCGGTGCTGCTGAACCGTCTAAAATAGGAATCTCGCTTCCGTTCAATTTTATGCGCAGGTTGTCAATCCCTAAAGCATATAAACTGGCCATGAGATGTTCAACGGTTCCTACACTTGCTTCGCCTTTTTGCAAGATCGTTTGGCGATCCGTGCGGTTCACATATTTTGCTAGTGCTGGAATTTCAGCACATTCGAGGTCTTCGCGAACAAAAACAATACCCGTGTTTTCTGCGCTAGGGATCAATTTGACTTTAACAACTTCACCAGTGTGAAGAGCATTGCCTTGAAAGGAAATTTCTTTAGAAAGTGTCTTCTGCATCATAGTTTATTTGCCTTGTCGTTTAAAGGCAGCAAAGGATTTCAGGAAGTGCCTGTGCTCCAGCGCAGGCGAGCCAAAGATAGTCTTATTCGATGGAACATCATTCATGACGCCACTCTGAGCGTAAATCTTGACATTATCACCAAGAGTGAGGTGGCCTATTATGCCAACCTGACCGCCGATCATACAGTGGTTTCCTATAGTTGTTGAACCCGCTACGCCACTTTGAGCGGCAATGACGTTATGCTTACCGATGACCACATTATGTGCGATCATACAGAGATTATCGATTTTTGTCCCTTCACCAATTCGTGTAGATCCTAGTGCAGCTCTATCAACAGTAGTGTTTGCACCAATACTCACATAATCGTCAATGATTACATTTCCCAATTGCGGAATGCGATGGTATTTACCTTCTGCATCTGGCGCAAATCCAAAACCTTCAGAGCCTATAACCACACCGGCTTCAATGTTTACGTGCGCCCCAATTTTACTTCCTTTCAAAATTTTCGTACCTACTCCGATGTAGGTATGCGGTCCAATTTCCACATCCGCCTCGATAATCGCTGCAGTTGCAATAATCGCTGTTGGATCAATCTTAGCTCCAGGGTCAATGATAGCGGCGGGGCTTTGACCTGAACGGGGCTTGAATTGAGACTCTAAACCGCGTAAATGCATGGCGAATCTCAAATAAGGGTCGTCACATTCGATTAAAACAGCCTTAGTGTTAATCACAGTTCCTGCTTTTACAAAAATGGCACTGGCTGCAGTTTTCTCAGCCTGAGCGGCATATTTCATGTTACTCAAGAAGCATAAATCCCCAGCAACAGCCTCTTCGAGTGTTGCGACGCCTGAAATTTTGATATTTGCGTGTTAATGTGGACATTGAAGCTCCAGCTTCGCGCACAGTTTACCTAAAGTGATTGCCTGATGCTTCATAATAAATCTTTGAGTTCACGTGGGAAGCAAATAAAGTGCCGTTCTACCGGTTCACTCAAAGCTTTTATCGTCATTTGATCTGCTGCTTGACTGATATCGCTGATATGACCGTCTTTGTACAACAGATTAATATGTCCTTTTTTATTGTTGTAGGCGTGGTTTTTGACTTTTGCCTCGATATACATGTACTGCTCTTCGCCGTGTGAGAAGCCGTACTGAGATTTGATAGCCTCGCCAATACGTGCTGAAACTTCAGGGGCAAAAGGTGTGGCTTGTAGTCTTATTTTAAGAAGATTTCTATCGGTAACGCGCTTACTCAATTCGCTTAAGATGGTATCTGAATGGTTCGTCCAATCTTTTATGGCGCTCATGACATCGTAATCATCGAGCAGTACAAATTTCTCAAGTACAGCGGGATTTTCCTCGAATTCATTCCAGGAATAGTCTGCATTCAGGAAATGTTTTAGCGCAATTGTTCCCGGTAAAGTAATGCCTTGACTTGCCAGGTGCTTCGCACGTTTCAGAATATTGACCAGCATGAATTCTGCGCTAAGTACCGTTTTGTGCATGTAAACCTGCCAGTACATTAGACGACGTGCTACAAGGAACTTCTCCACGCTATAGATGCCCTTGGCGTCAACGACTAATTGGTCGTCTTTGACGTTCAGCATGGTGAGCAGACGCTCGCTATTTACACTACCTTCAGTAACGCCGCTGTAAAAAGAATCGCGTCGTAAATAATCAAGCCTGTCCATATCCAATTGCGAGGAAATGAGTTGGTGCAAGAAGGATTTCGGGTAGTTATTGGTGAAGATATCAATGGCTAAAGTGAGCGCCCCTTGATGAGTAACGTTTAGCTCCTCCATGATTTTCAAGCTTAACGCTTCATGGCTCACTCCTGGAATTAACGTGTGTTCGAGCGCATGAGAAAAAGGACCGTGACCTACATCGTGGAGCAGAATAGCAATTTTAACGCCCTGTTCCTCTTCTGCTGTGATTTCATGTCCTTTTTGACGTAACGTGTAGATGGCACGACCCATGAGGTGCATCGCCCCTATGGCATGGTGAAAGCGCGTGTGATAGGCACCAGGATAGACCAGGTAAGTGAGTCCCAACTGCGAGATACGACGCAGACGTTGGAAGTAGGGGTGGTTGATCAGCTTGTAAATAAGCGGATCTTTTATGGTAATAAACCCGTAGATCGGATCGTTAATGATTTTGTTCTTATTGTTCAAAATGCTCGGTTTTGCCAGTATGGTAAAAATAGCACAGGTTAGGGGCTATTTGGGGCAGGAATCGCATTACTTTTAACAAGACTAAAACGCTGAATTATGCCAAATATTTTATGGGTCGATGATGAAATAGAAATGCTCAAAGGACATTTATTGTTTTTGGAGGGAAAAGGCTATTCTGTTGCGACCTGTAATAATGGTGCCGATGCACTTGATTTGGTTCAAGAAACAGGGTTTGACGCCGTCTTTCTCGATGAGAATATGCCCGGTTTATCGGGCTTAGAGACCTTAGAAAAAATTAAGGACCTTCTTCCGGAATTACCTGTAGTGATGATCACGAAAAGTGAGGAAGAGCAGATCATGGAAATGGCCATTGGGTCAAAGATTGCGGATTACCTCATCAAGCCGGTGAACCCAAATCAGGTGTTACTGAGTTTAAAGAAGATCTTAGACGGTAAACAGTTGGTTTCCCAAGCTGCAACGAGAGGCTACCAGCAGGAGTTTGGTCGATTGACGCTGGACATGCAACAACTACGAACGTGGGAGGAATGGGCGAATTTTTACAAAAAACTCTTGCAGTGGGAGCTCAAATTGGACGAAAGTCCGGAGGAGGGTTTAAAAGGAGTATTGGCAACTCAAAAGAAGGAGGCAAACGAGCTTTTTGCCCGATTTATCGCCAACCATTACGAGCAGTGGTTTTCAGAGAGTGAGCGTCCCATGCTTTCTCATGAATTGGTAGGTAAAGTGCTCGCACCACAATTGCGCGATGGTAAAAAGGTATTCTTCCTTGTCATGGATAACCTGCGTTACGACCAGTGGCTGGCCATCAAACCGCTACTTTCCCCATATTTTCATCAAAAAGAGGAGGGACTGTACAACAGTATTTTACCCTCTGCAACGCAATATGCGCGCAATGCGCTTTTTGCAGGTATGATGCCTGCAAATATTAAAGCGACGTTGCCGCAGTATTGGGTGGAGGAACACGAGCAAGGCTCAAAAAACCAATACGAAGGTGAATTAATGGAAGCTCAACTGGAAAGATTGGGCTTGGGTGATAAAAAATCGGTCTACCAAAAAGTGACGAATCTTCGAGGCGCAAATAAATTATACGACGCCATTCATCAGCATAAGAATGCAGATGTACTTACCGTAGTGTATAATTTCGTGGATGCGCTGAGTCATGCGAAAACAGATACTGAGGTCGTGCGGGAATTGGCCAGTGATGATGGCGCCTACCGCCGTTTAGTGAAAACTTGGCTTGAGGGTTCGCCGCTCCTAAAAATGCTTCAATGGGCCAGCCAGCAAGGATTTACCGTTGTATTGACCACCGATCATGGAACGGTCAACGTACACCGACCTTCGAAAGTTGTGGGAACGAAGCACCTAACGACTAACCTCCGCTACAAAACGGGTAATGGAATGAGCTATCAATCCAAACACAGTTTTGTGGTGAAAGATCCTAGTGCCATCGGCCTCCCAAAGCAGCACATTGCGGATGAATACATCTTCGCTTTGAGCGATCTATTTTACGTGTATCCCAACCGGTACAATCATTTTGTGCAGTACTACCGCAATACGTATCAGCACGGTGGGGTATCTTTGGAGGAACTGATTATTCCTTATGCAGTCCTTGCCTCTAAATAACGGATACCGCTTTTCGCAGGTTGAACTGAAACACCTTCCAGAATTGGCCCAATTCATTTTGGCGCATAGGGAAAGTGCTGTTACCCTATTAGAGGCGCCTATGGGCAGTGGTAAAACCACACTATGTAATGCCATTTTACAGGCTTGGGGCAGTGAGCAGTCGGGGTCTTCGCCTACGTTTGCTTTGATTGAGGAATACCATGGAATTCAGGGAAAGTGTTATCATTTAGATGCCTATCGTATTGAGGATGAAGCCGAAGCCTATGATATGGGTTTAGAAGAATATTTAGAAGAAGGTTGCCCCATGTGGATTGAATGGGGAGGAAATGTACGATCTTTATTACCGTACGAATTGGGTGTCGTTTACATCCGTGCGGAAAGCGAAGCGTACAGAACGGTTGAGTTTTACCCCCGACTTGCTGTGAACGAAATACAATGGAACCATGAGTGAGTACATTAGTTGGTCAGAGACGGCTTGGGAAACCCAGGAGGAACGTTTGGCGGTGGATGCTAAAAGCGCGCAATTGCAAATAGGCTTGCCGAAGGAGCACGCAATGAATGAGCACCGGTTGTTACTCACACCGGAGAGCGTTCAAATTTTAGTTGCTCAGGGTCATGAAATAGTGGTTGAGACGGGTGCGGGAACCCTTGCTGGTTTCCCCGATGCACGCTATGCAAATGCAGGTGCCACAATAGCTTTAGGGCCTGAAGAGGTTTTTCAATGTGCCATAATTGCGAAAGTTGCACCTCCCACTGCGGCTGAAATTGCAATGATGCGGGGCGGTCAAACCTTGATCAGCGCACTGCAACTGCGTACGCGCAATAGAGATTATTTTAAGTCACTTGCGGATAAAAAAATCACGGCCTTGGCACTGGAAGAAGTACGCAATTCAGAAGATCAAAGTGCACTTCGAATGGCCATGAGTGAAATCGCGGGCCAAATGGCAGCGCGCGTAGGTGCTAGCCTACTCGCGGACGGCGCCCATGGCTCCCGTAAAGGAAAATTAATGGCTCCTATACCCGGTGTTGCACCCGCCAGAGTGGTGGTGTTTGGCGCCGGCGTCGCCGGCCTTTCGGCCGTGCGCGCTGCCCACGGCATGGGTTCCCAGGTGGTTTTAATGGACAGCAACATCAACCGTCTTCGTGCAGCACAAGAGCTGAACCCTGCGTTAATTACGGAGGTGATTCAGGAATTAGTGGTGGCGAAAAGATTGAAAAAGGCGGACCTTGTAATAGGAGCATTGTATCCAGTGAATGGTCGCACACCCGTAGTCGTTTCGGAAGATGCCATTGCAGCGATGGAGCCGAACAGTGTAATTATAGATATCAGTATCGACAGTGGCGGTTGTTTTGAATCATCAGAACTGACCTCTCACGAAAACCCCACGTACGAAAAGCACGGTGTGATTCATTACTGCATTCCTAACATGGCTAGTGCTGTAGGTCATACGGCCACCATAGCCTTGAGTAATTTTGTGGCGCCCATGTTATCGACACTATCAGAATTGGGCGGTGTAGAAGATTGCCTGCATTACGATCTCAACATGCGTGCGGGTTTGTATTTATACAAAGGCCTGTTGACAAAACGTCATCTGGGAGAGCATTTTGACTTGCCTTTCTCAAACGATGCCCTGTTATTTGGCAACCTCTAATTGACCTAACACCCCCTGCACGACATGGCATTTCTCAAGCGATTACTTTTTTACATTTTAGGAATAGGATTGGGCACTTTAATCGTTTTAGCCTTCTTTGGTGAACGCGATTTCGATTATGCCTACGGTCCCAATGCGCGCGTTCGTAAGACTTTCAGAACAAAAGCAGTAGATTCAACCCAAATGAATTGGCCTGAGCTTAACCTGGCAAAAGACAGCGCTTATTTTCATGCGGTAGTAGAGGGCCGCGTAAAATTCGGTGAAAGTGAGCCGCGTAAAGAGCCTTGCGGGAGCTACACCTTATACTTTTCATGGGAAGCAGAACCCTATAGAATGGTTTTAGAAAACTGCCCGGATACAGTTCACATTATGGAGCTTATCCGAGTGAAGAACTAAGCGTTTTTTCTACGGTCCAATTCCTTCGTAATTAACCCCAATTCACGTCCTGTCTGTCCTTCAACCGAAGTGTTCTCTTCAGCGCGTCTAAACAAATAGGGCAGCACATCCTTTACAGGACCAAAGGGCAAGTATTTCGCTACGTTCAGTCCTGAATTTGCTGCATTGAATGAAATGTGATCACTCATCCCAAAGAGTTGTGCTACATATACCTTACGCGAGTCAAAGGCGATGCCATGCTTTCTCATCAGTGTTGCGGTAAGAGCAATACTGTCTTCATTGTGTGTCCCTACTACTACGGTCATGTGATCTGTATGAGATAGAATCAATTCCAATGCGGCATTGTAGTCGCGGTCGGTCGCTGCCTTGTTCGGTTGGATCGGATCGTCGTAGCCATTAGCTGCAGCTCTTTTGCGCTCTTTTTCCATGTAGGCTCCACGCACAATTTTAACGCCATAAATAAAGCCTTCTGCAGTAGCACGAGAGAGGGCCATTTTTAATTGGTCCAAACGGTCGTGACGATAGAGCTGTGCGGTATTGTAGACGATAGGTGTTTCCTTGTTGTAGCGAGCCATAAAGCCAAAAGCGAGCTCATCAACAGCGGGCTGAATCCAACTTTCCTCCGCATCGATCATGACCGGAACATTCAATGTATTTGCCAATTCAAAAATCCGGTCCCAACGTCCCAAAACTCGTGACCAAGCTTCTGCTTCTTTTTCGCTTAATTCTTTTCCAAGCGCTACTTTTTCATACCACTCGATGGCACCAACCCCCGTCGGTTTAAAAACCCCAAAGGGTACCCCTGGATTATTCTGGGCAAATCGGATGGTCTCTAACGTAGTTTCCAGTGTCCGGTCAAAATCTACTTCTTCCGCTTTTCCTTCTACACTGTAATCTAATATGGCTTGCACTTTCCCTTCAGCCAAACGATCAATTTGCGGCTGACACTCATCCACACTTTCACCTCCACAGAACTGTCTAAAGACTGTGGCTTTAACAATCCCTTTGATTGGGAGCCTCAATCGGAGGGAGGCTAAAGTGAGTCCCTTAAGGGTCTGAACGATCTGAGGCGAGCTTAATGTGGCAAACAATAATTTGCTTTGGCGCAAATCATTTTTGGTCTTCATTTTAAACGCGACCTCAGTATTGGCGAAATCGATCATGGTCTGTGAATTGGAATTCAAATATAGTGCTCAGAAACCGTACTTTTGAAGTGTGAAAACTTCTCATTCATATCCTTTTTTTGGTCCTGACGGTTACGACGGTTTGGATGCCTTACTTCAGGAATTGGCGCCTTCAAAGACGTTTCTTCTAGTTGATAGTAACACTGTGAATTGCCTTTCGGTTTTTGTTCCAAAATTGGCACACCTAGATGCGGAGTTTGAAGTCTTAGAAGTATCGCCCGGTGAAGCGAGTAAATCACTCGAAATCGCTGCAAACCTGTGGTCGGTGCTCCTAGAATACGGGGCGGATCGCAACAGCCTCATCATCAATGTAGGAGGTGGCGTAGTCTGTGATTTGGGTGCCTTTATTGCCTCTACGTATAAGCGCGGCATTTCTTTTGTAAATGTACCCACCTCTCTTTTAGCGATGGTGGATGCGTCCGTAGGAGGAAAGAACGGCATCAACTTTGAGGGTTTGAAGAACCAACTAGGCACTTTTACCCAACCTAATTTCGTCCTCGTAGACCCAGATTTTTTAGCCTCTTTACCGCAAGAGGAGTGGGAGAGTGGCCATGCGGAAATGCTGAAACATACGCTTCTTTCAGGCAATCGATGGACGGAATTATTAGCGCTCGAACCTGCGGCACTTGCGCTTAACGATATTGAGCAAAGTGTAGCTTTTAAAGCGGATATAGTTCAGGAAGATTTTAAAGAAAACGGCAAAAGAAAGATTCTAAACTTAGGTCATACGACGGGTCATGCTTGGGAAAGCTATTGCGCAGCAAGCGGTAATCCCTGTACACACGGTACAGCTGTAATTCAGGGTTTACATGTCGCTTTATTTCTCAGTGGTTTACACGACGAGCAAAGTGCACTGGCCCAAAGATATCCCTGGCAAGTGGTTGAAGAACAGGCATTCGAGCCGCTTTGGGAGCTTCAACTACAGGATAAGAAAAATAGCAATGGTGAAGTGCGTTATGTACTCCTTGAACAATTAGGTCTTCCAGTCTGGGACGTTCAAATCTCCTTAGAGGTTTGGACTGCGGCGGTATTGGCATTGAATAGCGCATCCTAGTATGAAGATGGAACTCTCGAAGATTGTCCGACCCATACAGGCCAAATTTGAATTGCCACTCAGTAAGAGTATGGCTAATCGTGGTTTATTATTAGCCGCGTTATATCCCGAAATAACGCTGACAGGAATCAGTACGGCTAAAGATTCTGTGTTTTTAAGAGAAACGTTGGATGCGTATGCGCACGGAGAAGTGCATGTAGGGGCCGGCGGCACAACCTTGCGCTTTGCAACCGCTTATTGGGCAACACGTGAAGGATCGTCGATCACCTTAAGCGGAACGCCAGAATTGAACCAACGATCCATCGCACCATTGGTAGATGCATTGAATGCGTTAGGAGGAGACATCACCTTTATAAATGTACCTAAGCAGGCGCCGTTACTTATAAAAGGCAGGAATCTTAAAGGCGGTTCCCTTCATTTAGGACATGTGAAAAGCTCGCAATTTGTTACCGCTTTAATGCTTATTGCGCCAACAATGCGTGATGGACTGCATCTTGAATGGGATAGTGTAGTTTCACAACCGTATATCGTGATGACGGCTGCCCTTCTTCGGAGTGCTGGAATCCCGGTGACCTTAACAAAAAACGGAGCAACGATACCCTATGTCGACGCTGTGAATCCAGTACAATTAGTGATTGAACGCGACTGGTCCGCTGTGGCTTTTTGGTGTGAAGCACTCGCCTTAAGCGAAGGCGGAAGTCTAGCCCTGCCAGGATTTATAGATCCGAGTAATCAGGGCGACTCTAAAGTCGTTCACTATTTTGAACCGCTTGGCATCGGGCATAAGTTCACGGAAGACGGCCTCGTCCTTTCAAAAAAATCGGTACTCACCCCGGGACATCTCCATTACAATTTACAAGGTGAGCCCGATCTAGCACAGCCGCTTATAATGACATTACTTCTTAAAAAGATTCCTTTTGAAGTGCACGGTTTAGAGACTCTTCGCGGTAAAGAATGCGATCGAATTGCTGCTATTGCTGAGGTTGCAGGGACTTTGGGTATTGAAGTTATTACGGGAGAAGCGCATATTAAATGCAGTAGTTATCCGGATGAATTTACGCCTCCGACAGCGCCGTTGGATACGCACAAAGACCACCGTGTTGCAATGTCGTTGGCGCCTTTAGCGTTTCAATTTCCAATCACTCTTGTGCATCCTTCGGTAGTTGAAAAAAGCTATCCTGATTTTTGGAACCATTGGAAGCAATTGGTTTAAGGTAGTCGCGTACCGCCATTCCACACTAAAGCTCTCTTTAAACCGTTTGGTAAAATCGCAGGAAAAACTGGTACTCCATTGGCTTGAATGGGCTTTAAAATGATATCCAAAAAAATCGTCATACACACTTTTAGCACCTATAAAACCAGTGGCAACAGGTACCGATAGCCATATTGGTGCAGTTTCCGCATGGACCCAGCCCATGGAGCTTTGAAGTTGCCAATTTCTTACTCTTTTGGAGCAGCGAATCGAACCGCCGTACGTCCCATCGTGGAAATGCAGGTCTACAGAACGGTCCTTCCAGGGTACAGTCAACCGGTGACGTAGGGTGCCTTGATTTGAGGCTACACATTGGTACCGTAAAAATTCCCCTTGCCAATTTCCTTTAAACCGATCCTCAAACAACTGCAAGTACCACTGGCCTCGGGCATCCCGCCAATGCATACTTATCGTAGAATGTATGCGCTCTTCTTTTCGGTGCAGATAGCTTTCAAATAATAAGTCGTCTCGCCACCAATTCCATCCTAGAGCCTGCTCATGTTCAGTGAATTCGCCAAACCAACGATGTGACTTCCATTGCCTTTTAAAATAGGCGGTACCCGAACCATTTACTTGGCCCAGACCTAAAGTGCTTTGGTGTCCAATGTATTCAGCAGCGCCACTTACTCCCGTAGCTTCATCAAGACTGATATAAACGCGTCCATTTTTGAATTGACTGGATGCGCCAAATCCATTTCTTTTCGCTCCATATGTGCTGATAGTGCCACGTAACCCATGTGTGAACTGTTCTTGAGTACCACTGGACCCAAAGCCATTGCTACCGCTTAGCAAGCCTTCTCCAAATAGCAAGGTATGACTACCTATAATCCACTTTGATTTTATTATACCGTTATGTTTTACACCGAAAAAGGCTGTAGGCTTGGATGGGTTGAGTTGTCCGTTTGTTATATGCAACTCTTTTAGTCCACCCCATTCAAAACGACCCCGATTTCCGGTGCACTTTGTCTTCATTCTGAGTCCGTTGCGAAGGCTACCACTAAAAATCAGTTGGCTCTTATTTTTTTTAGGCCTTTCGCGTGAGAAGGGCAATTTTTCCGCTAAATCCCTAATTTCCTGTTTCGTTAATCCTGTTAATCCAACGAGTTCGATGGGGTCAATAATGTGACCCATGTATTCCCTATATTCAACAATAGCGTACACCGATTCCTTACTCAATCCAAACCACTGCCACAGCCATTCCGGTGGACAATTATTTACGGTCAATGTATCAAGAACAGTGGTTCTTGCTGGCGTCCATTCTTCTAAAAAGGACTGGCCACAGAGTATGTTACAACAGAACAGATACCACCACCACTTCACGGTACATAGTTTAATGTCGAACTTCCCAGTAGCTGTGTATTCCCTATTAGGACACTAACAGTATAACGGTCTTTCATCCAGTGGAAGCCCATTGCGGTATAGGCACCTTGTTGCACCCAAAACACGCCAACCTGCTTGTGTATATAACTGACCTGAGCGTAAAGCGCAGTTGGGAGATTATTGTCTAGGCACCACCCAGCGGCAACGGACCATTCTTTGGATATAAAATAAAACTGTTCTGCGCGGGCAATGAATTGCCCGCGGTCGTACCCGGAGGTCACTCGTAAAACACTTTGCGCATCGGGTACATAGGAAACGACCGTATGGACAACGGGATCAAAGTATGAGCTTAGGTTTTTAAGTGATGTATATCTACCACCCAAACTGCTTTCAAGCGTAATGTTTTGAGATAGTCTAATAGGTGTGCCTATGAGCAGACTATATTGCGTGTAGGCATCTAAATGGGCGATTTCAATAATCGCTTTTCCCTTGTCGTGAAAGATTCCTGCGGCTGTGCCGTGTTGCGGAAGCCCGAAACTGCGCATAGCGACATGCGTTTGAGCTTCACACGGCCAAAACTGGATCGGCGTATAGATGAGATAGTAGTAAAGGGCAATGTTCGTAAGCATCGTAGGGTACATTTCCCATTAAGATGCTTCTGCGGGTGGCTTAAATCAAATTTTGTCGGAAACTAAAAGTTGCGAACGATTTAATAGTAATTGACCAATTTCAATCTAAAAATCAACGGCGAATATTCAGGAACCGTACTTGCACCTTTTTCCCCGTAACCTAGGGTTGATGGAAAAACTACAACAGCTGTTCCGCCCTCTCCCGCAATCTGAAGTCCTTGCTGAAATCCTTGAACTAACATTGGCATGGATACATGGCTCGATGCGTACCAACCGTTTGAAAATATTGTGCTATCGAGCAGATATCCAACGTGTTTGAAACTAACTTCATTCGTACTATCTGGTATACGATTCACATTTCCGGAGTCAAGAACGTGATAAAACAATCCCGAAGGCGTCTCTGTAAAATCAAGTCCGGTTGTCGCTATATAATTTTCGATTTCTGCAATCTCGCGATTTAATCGTGCCTCGTCAGTGGTGCAAGCCACAAACAGAACCAGCATAAGTAAGAAGGGTATGGTTTTTTTCATTCTCCAAAAGTAATGTAGTTTTTCGTGAATACCATTCCATCTCCTTTCGCTAACATTGTGTTATGAAAGGATTCTTTTTTTCAATAAGCTTTTTAATTGCAGTTTCTTCAAATGCCCAGATCCTGCAGCGTTCTCAAGGATTCCCTGCAGATCCAGTTACTGCACTTTCTTGGTGCGAGGACACCTTGTATATTGGTACGCAGGGTTCCGGTGTCTTCGTATTGGTGGAGCAGCGTATTCTACCTTCTAAACGCTTTAATGAATTTTCGAGATCTATCATTTACGATTTCGAAAATTGCGAACCCGTTACTCGTGGTTCATTACAAGCCTATCCTATAATAGCTTCTTCACCTGATGGAACTACCTATACTGCTGAAGATGGATTTTTGCGTATTCAGTTTACCGACGAAGGATCTCGAATGGATGAACGGCCGTCAGGAATCTGGCATTTCCCCGATCTCCAAATGGCTCCCTACGAGACCGGCCTCACTTTTATTCGCAATGGATCTGAGCTCAGTGCTTATGCGCAAAATGATTTGATAGATGTATTTATTGCAAAAGGGCTGATTTTCGATGTTGCATCGACGCCTTTTGGTCTGCTTTTAAGCACAGAGGCGGGATTGTACCGTTGGGAAAAAGGCTGGCGATTGCGCTACGAAGGCCTACCTATTTTTGCTTTTGATGGTCCAACTGTTCGTACACCACTGGGAGTCATCGCGCTCGAAAAACTATTGGATGGAAACTGGGCGATGGATGATTTTTCCTCCCCTTCAGAGCGCACTCCCGCGCCGGAACCTTATTTCGATGTAGATACGATCGGTAATACGTATTATGGTTTTGGACCTAATGGCCTTGAAGTCTTTGACAGTACTGGAGCTTTATTTAGCATTACTTCTGCTCGAGGCTTACCGGCTATGGGACCAGGCAGTTATGATGTTGCGCTCAATAATGAAAATTTATACGTTGCTACACCAAAGGGATTATGGGTGTTCCTCAACGAAGGAAAGCCCAACGATTTACGCGATATAGGAGTTCTTTTTTGGCAAAATGGACTGCGAATTGATTCATTTGAAGGTCTAGAGGTGTCACCAACAACCATAGGGTTTACTGTGCAGCAGCGTAAGGTGTCCGCCGGTGAAGTATATGGTAGATACCGTC
>Ga0228642_1000034_pt1 | contig 58927 bp, 36 predicted proteins | sample 53DmetaG_FD_190071 | JGI IMG/M metagenome (GOLD analysis project Ga0228642, IMG submission 190071) | Seawater microbial communities from Monterey Bay, California, United States - 53D | ecosystem: Environmental > Aquatic > Marine > Coastal | place: USA: California | collected 2016-09-29
AAGTTTATATCAAAAGATTTATTTGTGGCTGAAGCTAATTTATTCAATTCTGAAGGAAAGGAAATTGGTTTTGGAACCGGTAATTTTACCAAAAGTAAAATAGTTTTATCAGAAGAAATTGGTTATAAATAAGAAAAACTTATTATATCAGGTTAAATAAGTGTTTTAAATGATTAATTTCTTTTCTATATTAGTGGTTTTAAACAACTAAAATATCGAAATGAGAAAATTATTATTGCTGTTATTTGTGGGGGTTATCTGTTCCTGTCAAAGCCCTTTTCGTATTTTCTAGTTGGGTAATTATTTATAAAATTTTGGATTTAAAAATCGCAACGAGATCTACACCGATGTGTAGGTAATTGACCAAAACTACAAAAAAAGTCATGAGGACTTATGCTGACAAAACACAGGAGAATAATAGCCAATCTGTTGAGAATGGTGAATTTCAAATGCAAAGTAGCGGTGAGTCAATTTTTCAGTTTGTTGATGACCGACCTGAGGCGATTGCTCAACGGAAACTGCAAGAGATGGCTAATAATAGCTCGAAAGTTAGTCAATTGAGAGCGTTGCAGGACATGACCAACAACATTCCGCAGACTCTGCAAGCAGCTCAATTGCAGGCAATGGCGGATAACCACTCTGCTCAGCAACAGACCGTCCAAAAGAAAGAAAATAATACGGGCTTGCCAGACAACCTCAAGTCAGGTATAGAAAGCCTCTCAGGATTTTCTATGGATGACGTAAAAGTCCATCGTAATTCCGATAAACCTGCACAATTGCAAGCACATGCTTATGCCCAAGGCACCGACATTCATCTCGGGCCAGGGCAAGAGAAACATTTACCACACGAAGCATGGCATGTGGTTCAGCAAAAGCAAGGCAGAGTTAAGCCTACCATGCAGATGAAAGGTAAGGTAAATGTAAATGATGATGATGCTCTTGAGAAAGAGGCAGATGTGATGGGGGCGCGTGCACTTGATTCTCGCAGTGCACAGCTAGTTCTTATATCTCAAAATGCTAAAGGGAAAGTGGCCCAAAGGGCAATAAACGAAGATGAGGAGAGCAGAATAAACGCCAGTTTAAGTGGGCCTAGAAAAAAAGACCGGAATGCCGGAATCGAAGAAATTGAAGAAGCGAAAGATATTACAAAGCGATTAAAGGAAGGGAGAGAGGAAGATGTAAACCTTAGACTAAAAACTTTTGGCGCACCATTCCCTCAATTAGTAAAACAAGGAGGAGCATGGCACGGCGATGAAGTTGTATGGGATTTTAAGCATTGGATGGCTGATGGAGAAATGCCCCCAGACTTCGGCTACGGATTTCCTATAAGAACCTATTTTAAAGGGCTTGCCCCAAGTGATCAGGACAAATTCACGGCTAAATGCAAAGGAATGAAATCTGCAACAAATATCACAAGGATTATTGGTCACTACCCCCTCACTCCAAAAGCAATAAGCGAACTAGACGACAACAAGAGGAACTGCTATAACCACACCCGAGGAATTCTTGAAGAAACAAAAACTGCTGATAGTAGCATTGGCGAGGCCAAGCTAAAACAATTGATGAGCAATCCAAAGACCGAATTAAAGAAGCTTGCAGATAAGGTAATTAATGCTATCAAGTCAAGCGGTGTTAATAAATCTGGGTACCGATCTATAGAATTATCGCTAGCTAATGTGAGTGATGAAATCTGGAAGGAAGTAGCTCGAGTAGCGCCAACAGGAGCTTTTGGAGCTAATAAAGAATTTCCACCAGAACACCAATTATTTGGTTCTGAACTTATGAAAATTGGAGAGTATGTTGATGTTATACTAAAAGGGGATGACTTTAAAGACATCAAAGGGGACGTGACGAGAGTATTTGGAAAAGTGATTCGATCATGGGGAGATGCGACTGCATCAATTGGATATGATCCTAAAGGGAAGATGATTACTCAATCTCAAAGCTCAACGACCGACGATTATGGAAGAAATGCTAAAGGGGGAAAGGGAGAAGGTGAAAAAGCAATGGCAGAACACAAGGAATATTTAGACAATGAAGGAGAAAATACGTGGTGTGACATGTTTGCTAGTGGTTCGATGTGGAATCTTGCCGCAAACTATGACAGGTATAGAGACACTGTAGTCACACTGTATGTGGAACCAGATCATGGCGCACAACTTGGTAGAGGCACTAATAAAGACCCATTTAAATTGAGAGTGACAGCCGCCGAGCTTCAACTAGGAGTGTTAAACGCATTCTTCACCAACTTTAAGGAAACCAAAGGTATGGATGAACGTGCACCTCTCGATGCCAGAAATATGCGCGATGAAGAGCGTGGAGGTAAAAAAGGACTACCCGACCTAAATGATTTAACAAAATGGGGTGATGCCGATGAAGTCGCACGTGACATTGGAGCAGCAAGAATTATGGCAGACGGTTCCATGCAGTATTATTGGGTGCAAACCAATGGCGATGGCAACTGGTATAAAGCCATACCTGATGGAGATACGCTAAAGATAAACTACAAGACCACTCGATGAATGTAGTATCTATGAGTTTTTATATTTTATGTTTAGGACGAGGAAGAAAATGAAAGCGAGAGTTGCAGTTTTGTACCATGCAAAATTTCAGACCTAGTTTGAACGTACGTTACTTGAGAGATGAAAAAGGATCTTAAAACTTATATATGCTTAATGAATATATTCATGTTCAGCTGCATCGCTAAAGCATAATCATCGTGGCTTTAGTTGCATAAATGAATTTTAGTGTCTGTTTACTTTTTTTGATTTCAAATTTAACATCTATTAATACAATAATTCTGTTGATAATTAATTTTTAAGTAGAGTATCATGTAACTAAACATTAGTTACATTTATCAACTAATTATTGTTGAGATGTATCAAAAAAATTAAATTTATATTAGATCTTAAATAATAAAATTACTTTCATGAATGAAATCACTAGTGATGAAATGACAGAAAACTCTATAAAGAGATTTGAAATTCAAATAAAAACGTTAGAAAAAAAAGATTTAGAAATAATTATTTACAACTATAAAAAGTTATTAAAACAAATGGATATTCACAACAGAGAACTACTCAAAATGATAATTTTAAAAGCAGAAAACATAATGAAAAATAAATGAAGAAGTTTTTTATTTTATCAATAATATTTTTTTTAACTAATTTACTATACTCACAAGAGATAGGTACAGATTATTTATGGCAATTATCCCCCGAAATTACTCTTAAAGCTAAAAAATTTGAATTTAGATTCAGGCCACAAGAAAGAATTATTTTAAATAATGATAAATTAGATTCAAGAACCACATTTGGACGAACGGATTTAATGGCAGGGTTTTCTTACAAAAAATTTAAATTTTTTGTATATTCTAGGTATGATACAAGAAAACAGCTATATATAGGCCCACGGATAGATTTTAACACTACTGCTTTTAATAAAAAATTATTAATTCATGGTCAATATCGAATATTCAGAGGATTAAATAGTATATCAAAAGATCATCAATTTATAATAAATTTAATTGAGTACGATACAAATGTGAACTCAAAAAAATCAGTTAATTTTGGTATTTTAGGTTCTTACCAACAAAAGTTCGGAAACCCAGCATTAATTTTTCAGGGACCTATGGTTCACTTTCCATTTTTTATAGATAATGTTTCATTTTTATTGTCTTATTTAAAAGATTTTAACTCAAGAAGCAGGTATTTCACTTTTTTTCAAATGAATATTAAGCTTAAAGTATAAAAATAAGTGCAATTTTCCCATTGACAAATCAATTTTATTAAAAAGTAATATTTATTTTGACATTTATTAACGAGATTAAAATATTAAAAGAACGTTTAATTTCTTCGACAACTAAATCTATTTTTTCTAATGCTCATCCTAAAAAGAGTGTTGATAAAATTGATTTTGTAGAATTGTTCTCTCTTAATTTAAACCCTAACATTACTCCAAACGAAATAATAAAATTATTATTTTCAAATACCCCATTTAAAGCAGTCTTTAATGTAGCTTATAATCAAAAAGAAAAAAATAAAGCCAAACGAAAGTTATTACACATCTTCAGAAAAAATGAAGATTTAATTAATGAAATTAATCATGATTCATTTGGGTTAGGCTACCCATTGGTTTGTTTTCCTGATTATAAGAGAAAAAGTCTGCGATACATGCCAATATTTATATGGGACTTGAAAATTAACTATGCCTCCAACATATCAAATCAATTTCTGATTCAAAAAAATAAAATATCAAAAGTTTATTTAAATCCATTAATAGCAGAGATTATTGATAATGATTTTCACAAGCAATTATTAGATAACTCTATTTTTAGCAAAAGAAATGTTGAGTTAGATTATTCTCAATTAATAAAAAATATAGCTTTTGCTCTCAAAATCCCGTCAATTGATTTAGAGTTTTCAAATAAAAAAATATCTTCTTTTGAAAACCCCATTCTAAAATATTCAGCTAATTTTTTGCCTAAAATTATTAATAATGGTGTTTTCGGACTTTATAATAATTCCAAAGCTCCCATAATTAACGACTATAAAGTTATTTTAGAAAAATATAATAATTATAGTGAATTAGATAAAAAGAAGGAAATAACAGCGAACTTAAATCCTACTATATTTTCAGGTGTAAAGTTAGATCATTCTCAACAAAAAGTTATTAAGTCAATTCAACTCAATGATGATATTGTAATTCATGGTCCACCAGGAACAGGTAAAAGTAAAACCATTACAGGGGCTATATCTTATTCATTAAATCAAGGAAAAACATGCGTTGTTATTTGTGAAAAAAAAACAGCAATTGATGTTATTTATTCTAACCTCAAAGAGTTAGGGCTCTCAGAGTTTTGTGTAAGAATAGACGACGTGAAACTAGATAGAAGAAAAGTTGTTAATAAAGTAAGAGATATTATTGATAAAAAAAAAATCAATAACCTTAATTTATTTGATGCAAAGGCAAAAAGGAATATTACTTCCAAAGACAAAGAACTTATTGAAAAAAAACAACAACACATCAATAATATAATTTCAGAAATTAAATTTAAAAAAGAAAAAATTTATAAAACATTATTAAATTCAAAACTAAATTACTCTGATTTAGTTTTGTCTGTAAAAAGTAATACCTCTAAGAATATAGATATTCTAAATAATTTAAATGAATTTGAATTTGATTTTAATACTAAAGAGTATAAATCAATATTATTATTTATTTCTGAAATAAAAAAGCATCTACTAGAAAATTCAAATCCTTATAATTCAATATATGAGTTTTTAAATTTAGATCTTTTAGAAACTTTTAATCAAACTTATTATGATCAAATGGTTTCTTCTTTATATGTTGAACATTATCAAGAAATACTTTTATTGCAAAAAATATTACTTGAAGAAGTCACAAAAAAAAATACAATTTCAATTAAGTACTATAATTTTATTTCTGAAGAAAACCCTATCTTATCCAGCATAATAAAAAAACTAAATATTTTCAAAAATCAGATTTTTCAAAAATCTCTTTTCAATAAGAATTTTGAGAAAGCACTTAACAAAAAAGATTTTATCAAACAGGTAGAATTTCTTCTAAAAATTTTACGATTAGGTGATTCAGAAAAAAATAATTATAAAAGTTATGTAAGTTTTTATAACTTAATTAAAAAAAAGTCTGATCGAGATAGAGCCATAGCTAAACTTTTTTGTGAAAATACAAACTTTGAAAATAGTTTTGATTATTGGTATTTCACAGCGATTTTAAAAAAAAATCATATAGATAATTTCAACTTTAATGGAAATCAAAAAGGATATTATGACATTATTGAAGATATTGATATAATTAGTGAGTTTTTAATTCAACAGACTTCGTTAAAATTAACTCAGATACGTTCAAAAGGTATTTCAAATTTTTCAAAAAACAACAAATCATTATCCATTGAACGCTTTTTTTCAAAGAAAAGTAGTCACAATAGGAAAAAGCTATCTTTAAGAGAAATATCCAGTCACCCATCTAAAATCTTTAATTCTTTTTTTCCCCTAGTTCTAACTACACCCTCAGGATGTTCAACATTATTTCCATTGGAAAAAAACCTTTTTGACGTTGTTATTTTTGATGAATCTAGTCAAATAAAAGTTGAAGATACCTTTCCTGCAATGTTTAGAGGAAAACAAAAAATTATTGCTGGAGATTTAAATCAACTTCCTCCGATGAATTATTTTAGTAAAAGTACTATGAATCCTGAGAGATTAGAAGATACTAGTTATTTGAACAACTCGCTTTTAGACTATTGTATTAAGAAGGGATTTAAAGAACATTATCTTGATATTCATTATAGATCTAAAAACCCAGATCTAATTACATTTTCAAATCATGCTTTTTATAAATCTAGACTGATCCCACTTCCTAAATCAACTGAAGAAAAGCCTCTAGAATATATCAAAGTGGATGGTCTTTTTGAAGAGGGTGTTAATAAAGAAGAGGTTAAAAGAATAATACATTACATTGAATTTGAATTAGATAGTGCTTATTCATTAGGCATAGCAACTTTTAATATGCTTCAACGAGACGAGATATTAGACCAAATTCAAATAAAAAGTTCGGAAGATCCTCTATTTTTCAGAAAAATTAAACAACTTAAAGCAAATGGGTTTTTTGTTAAAAATTTAGAAAATATTCAAGGTGAAGAGCGAGATATAATTATAATTTCCTCCACTTATGGTAAAACTTTTGATGGTAAATTTAGACAATCTTTTGGGCCGGTTAACTCAACAAAAAAAGGATTTAAACTTCTAAATGTAATTATTACAAGAGCTAAATATAAAATGATAGTTTTCTGCTCAATACCAGAGTCCTATATAAATAATGGGCTTAAAATGTTAGAAAGTCTGAATGAAAATAGAGGTAAATCAATATTATATGCATTTTTAGCCTTTGTGAAATCAGTTTCGATAAATGACAACTACACCAAAGAAAAAATAATTCAAATTCTTAAAAAGAATTCTAGAGAAAACCACAATCAACTAAAAAATGATAATAAAGTTATTTTAAAAAAATTTTCAAATAAACTTGTTAAAATTATTTCTCAAAAAACAAATATAATTATGAGTAAGCAAAATAATTTCACTCTTGGTGGTTTTGTTTATGAACTGTGTCTAATTAGTCCAACTGGAGTAAAGATATTAGTAGATTTAAATGGAAAATTTTTGCATGGAGATTACGAAGACTATTTGTTTGATATAAATAGGTCAAATCTCGCTGTTAAATCAGGATTTAAATATTATCGTTTATGGGCCTCAAATTTAGAAAATAATTTTGATCAAGAAATTTATAAATTCATCAGTTTCATAAAAAAAAGATAGGTGTGTAAAAAATTTAATTGCTTTTATGAAGTAATTTTTTATACCTTGTAATTTTATATTTTATATGATTAAAGAAAAAAAATTATTAAATCCGTTCGTGGGACTTCGGTCTTTTGAACCTAGTGAATTCAATTTGTTTTTTGGAAGAAAAACTCAAGTAAAAGATATTCTCTATAATTTAAAAAGAACAAATTTTTCAGCAGTTATTGGATATTCTGGAAGTGGGAAGTCTTCACTAATTAAATCTGGTATTATACCAGCATTAAACAACAACCCTAATGAGGAATGGAAAATTTCAGTATGTACTCCCAGCATCAATCCTATTAAAGAATTAGTCAAAACTCTAGTAAGTAGCTATACTGAGGATGAAAGTACTTCAGCTAACCTATTAGATGAGCTTGAAAAGTCTATAATTGAAAAAAAAGAGAATTTAAGTGATATTTTATCCAAATTAAACCCTAAATACTCTGGTAATAAACTAATAATCATTGATCAATTTGAAGAGATTTTTAGTTTGTCAAAAAAAGAGGATTTTAAAAACAGTAATATTTTCATCAACTTACTACTTAATGCAATCAAAAATAAAGAAAGTAATGTATATGTAATTTTAACTCTGAGATCCGATTTCATTGGAAATTGCACAGAGTTTACTGGGCTACCAGAAGCCTTAAATCAGTCTCAATATTTAATCCCTAGACTTAATTCCAAACAATTTGAAGAGGTTATAAGTGGCCCATTAAGTGTTGTGAATTACAAAATATCTAATGAATTGTCAAATATCTTGATAAATGATATAAATAATAATCAAGATCAATTACCGATTCTACAACATGCAATGATGAGAACAGTTGAGTATTGGAAATCTAACTCTTCATCAGACGAAGTTATTGATGTTCATCACTACGAAGCTATAGGGACGATGAAAAAGTCCCTTTCTAATCATGCTGATGAGGCTTACGATGAGTTGAATGAGCATGAAAAACAAGTTTGTGAAAAAATGTTTAAGGCATTGGTCAATTTCGATAGCGTGAATATTACTAGAAACCCTGTTGAATTTGGTTCTTTAGTTAAAATTATAGAAACAGACCCCTCAGTTCTAATTAAAGTTATTACCACATTTAGTTCTAGTAAACGCTCTTTTTTAAGACCAAAAGCAGGAGAAAACATCAAAGATTCTACAGTTATTGATATTTCTCACGAAAGTTTACTAAGGCTATGGACAAGATTACAATCTTGGACTAAAGAAGAAATGGAATCTTCAGAAACCTATAAAAATTTGTGTGAAACGGCTAAAGATTATCAGGAGGGTAAGGGTTCTTTATTAATTAACCCTGAATTAGCGATTATTTTAAAATGGAAAGAAAAACAATTACCTTCTAAAGGCTGGGGTTTGAGGTATGATAAAACTTTTCCTAGAGCTATAAATTTTTTAGAGGATAGCAAAACAAAGTTTGACCAAGAGATATTAAATAAAAGTTTAGAACAGACAAAAAAAACAAAAAGAAATAAAAGGTTATTGATTTTTTTTAGTGTGTTATCTATTCTCCTTCTAGGGCTAACATTCTTTGCTGATCAAGAGACGAAGAGAGCTGCAAAAAATGAAAAAATTGCCAAGGCCAAAGAAGGTGAAGCTAGAGAGGCTGAGGCTAAGGCTATAGATGAAGGGCGGAAAGCTAGAGAGGCTGAAGCTACAGCCAGGGATAAAGAACGGGAAGCTAGAGAGGCTGAAGCCACAGCCATAGATGAAGGGCGGAAAGCTAAAAAAGCAGAGGCTAAGGCCAAAGATGAAAAGCTAAATGCTATGAAAGCTGAAGCTACAGCAAGGGTTGAAGAAGAAAAAGCAAGAGATGCTGAAGCTACAGCAAGGGTTGAAGAAGAAAAAGCAAGAAATGCTAAAATTGAAGCTTTGATAGCTGAAAAAGAAGCTAAACGTTTAAAAAATATTTCAGATGCCATAAAAATGGCATTTGAAGCAGAAAAAAACTTAGATTTGAATAAAATCGATAGTGCTATAGTTCAGAGTAAAAAGGCTCATAATCTTTTTGTAAATAATGCAAATTTAGAAAGGGAGAACCAAATTTATTCGGCATTAAATAGATCTTTTTTTGAAGGAATGTCAAAAAAGGATAATTTTTATAACAATAAAAACTCCATAGGGTTTTCAACCATTACTCAAAGTAATCGCTCTCAAGAGTTTATGACCTTGGATAATTCTAAAAGGTTGTCATTTCATTCAGCGGATGATACTGGAAAAATTAATACTTTAAAAAAAGAGTTTAAAAATATAGATTTAGCTTTATATTCAATTAATGGAGATTTTATTGTTTTAACAAAAAAAACTTCTGAGGGTAATGCTGAAATTTTGATTTATAACGAAAGAAACAAACAATTAATTAAAAGTTTTCCTTTTTCTGGTCAAATTAAAAGTTTAAACTCATTTCAAAATTTAAATCAACAGTTCATAAGTTTTAAGTCTAACAAAAATAGTTTTCTAATGAATTTAAATGTATTGAAATACAGCCCTTTTGAAAACAATGATGATAATGACTCCTTTGTATTTAGTGAAAATGGAGGTTATTTCATGAGTAAAAAGAAGAATATTGCTTTATTGTACCAAGTAACATTTGACCAATCATTACCAAAGTTAACTTTAATCAAAACAGTTGAGAACCCATCTAATATTTCAACTTTTCAATTTTCTAGTGATGAAAATAATTTAGCAATAGGGACTTCAAATGGAGAGGTTTTAATTTACAATACAAATAATTTACAATCAATTAAGATTTCAAAACACAAAAATGTAAAAATATCTGATTTAGATTTTGTTGAAATTAATAATCAAAGCTTTCTTATTTCCGCAAGCTATGATAATACAATTAATCTTATTAATATAGAAAATAACAACGATTTTCTTACCCTTAAAGGTCATAAAAGCTGGGTAAAAAACATCACAGTTAATCAAAAAAACAAAATTTTATACAGTGTTTCTGAAGATGCGAGTTTTAGATACTGGTATTTAGATCAGAGTGCTCTAGAAAACCAATTAAAAAAGTAAAAAATGAAATTAAATAAAAAAGCGTACATATTTATATTTGCATTAGTTATTTCATTTAATAATTATGCACAAAATAACCAAATTAATACTTGTACAACAACGCTCGATGAATTAGACGAGAATTATAAAATAGGGCGGTTCGAAGACGTTAAGACTATACTTGAAAATTGTTTGCAATCTACCTATAAGAGTAATGATGTTAGGTATTTAAGAGCTCTAAGAATTAAAGCAAAAAACTTGATCGCCATGGATTCCATGGTGTTAGCTAAAGAAGTAGCTAAAGAGATCCTAAATCTTAAACCAAGTTATACTCAACAAAGTGGAGACCCATACTTACTAGAAGAAATGATCAAAAGCCTTAAGATAAAAGGAGCTACAGTATCTTCTGTATCGAAATTTGAGGAATCTTTAGGTGAGGCTCCAGCCACCGTAATTTTAGTAACTGAAGATGAAATAATAGATAGAGGATATAATGATTTAGAAGCATTACTTCATGACTTACCTGGATTTGATATTACTAGATCAGTTGGAATACTTTATACGCACATTTATCAAAGAGGATATAGGGCTGACAATACAAGTAGAATGTTATACGTGGTTGACGGAATTGAACAAAATGATTTGTGGGGTAACCTTGTTTATTTGTCGAGACAATATCCTATTAGTAACATAAAATCAGTTGAAGTTGTCTATGGGCCTGCATCAACTATTTATGGAGCAAATGCTTACTTGGGAGTTGTTAGTGTGATAACAAAAAATGCAAACGATTTTTTCGTTGGTGATAAAAAGAATCATATTGTCGCTTCAAATGCTATGATAAGTCACGGAACATATAACACAACTACAGCTGACGTAACTACTGTGTTTAGAAGTAAAAACAAAGGTTTTTCAGCGATGTTTACAGCTAGATACTTTGAATCTGATGAACAAGATTTATCAAAATTTGAGGATTATGATTACAATATAGATGGAGTACCAACCCAAATAAGTGACACTCTTCAATATACTAACCCATCTGAATCTATTTATTTAGGAAGTAAAATTGAATCCCAAAACTTTACTATGGGATTTGGATATTGGTATAAAAAAGAAGGAATCGGTGGTTGGGCTGGGGAACAATTATTTGCTGCAGCCCCTTATTCTGTATGGAACCCCTACAATGCATTTATTTATGGGAAATATGAAAAACCTTTAGGAACTAAAGAAAAGTTATTCTTTTCAAATTTCACAAGGTATAGAATAAGTGGGCTGGATGATTCAACTCAGCTATGGAAAATTCCAGCTTTAGATGATATAACGGGAAATTATGTGCCAAGAAGTCCAACAATTTATGATTTACATTCAGCTCAATTAAGAAACGAAACTCAATTACTTTATAAAGCAAATAGTAGATTTTCAATAATATCTGGATTAGAATTTAGATTTAGCCAAATCCAAGGAGATTACGCAAGACCTTCTCAACCACTAAATTATAGAAAATACATATCACTAGATGCTGGTTTTTATTCCCAATCAGCATATCAAGTAATAGATGAAAAACTAAAATTTACTTTTGGAGGAAGATTAGATTACAATAAAGTTAGAAATAGTGATTCCGGTTATGGTTTAGTTTTTAACCCGAGACTAGCCCTTGTATTCACTCCCGAAAATACTTTTGTTAAATTAATATATTCTGAGGCGTTCATGAGTCCAACTAATTTTCAAAGATTTGCTCTTACATCTACTAGAGAAACACCTGGTGGTAATTTAAAAACAGAAAAAGTTAAAAATTATGAATTTTCGTTTAGAAGAGATTTTATGGAAAAGAAACTTTTTGCTGAAATAGTACTTTATAATTCATTTTATTCTAATATTGTTAATGAGGTGCCCTTTGCAATTCCTTCTAATCCAAATGCTACACAATTTCAAAATACAGGAGAGAGAAATATATATGGTGCTCAGGCTAATATAAATTATAAGGATAAACAACTTCGTTTGTATCTTAATTACACTTTTACTAATCCAACAGATACTGATTCATCTGGAGAGGAATTAAGAATTGCTGATATTGCTTCACATCAATTAAATTTTGGAGGAAATTATAAATTCAATAATGGATTGAATATTAATTTAAGAACCAATTTTATGGGTGATAGAGTGGTTGGGCCAGGAACAACAGTTCCTGCTAATACAGCTACTTTTGAACCATACTATTTATTGAATGCGACCATAAGTTATAAATTATTTAAAGAAAAAATTAATATTCAGTATACCGTTAACAATATTTTAGACCATCAATATTATTCCCCTGGGATAAGGTCTACACAATCATGGTACACAAAACAAATACCTCAATTTGGTAGAAATATGCATTTGCGGTTAAATTTCAACTTTTAAATTAATGTAATCTATAAAATTAAATACAATAATAGACATTGAATATATTCGTCAAAACAATCATGTTGATTTTACAATGCAAAATAATTTTCATTTAAAAAACTTGAATGATTATATCACAATTAAAAATTACTAAAAAAATGTCCTTCAATATAGGTTTAACCCTCTTATTTATAAACTATGATTGAGTATAAAAAAATTTTTTGTGAAAATGAGTTAAAAGAACTGATTCATTTAGGTGCTGAGATATCATGGGGTTTCACAGAATCAGAAGCTACCCTCCCATATCACACTTTAATGACAATACTTGAATCAGGAGGGGTTATTTTTGGTGCTTTTTTGGAAGGGAAAATAATAGGTTATTCAATATCTACAATTGCATTAAAAGAAGAGTACTCCCTCTACCTGTATATGTTAGGTGTATCCAAACACCATACATCAAAGGGAATTGGACAACAATTGTTTTTGAAAAATGAGCAATTTGCTATCGATAAAAAAATGAATTCAATTTACTGGTCATTTAATCCATTAGACCCTTCAGCGGCAAATTTGTACTTACATAAATTAAATGCTATCATTAAAAAGCCTATTTTTTATAATATGTACGGTATAGACGATAATGGTCTTCCTACGGATAGATTTTTAGCGGTTTTGGAAATTTCACCAAATATTAAAAAAAGTTCTATTAACAATTCATTTCCTGAAAATTTTCAAATTGACAGTTCTTTAATTAATAGTTCAACCCAATTTAATTTAAATAATCATAATAGTATAGCAATTGAATTCCCAATCAGTTTTAATAATATAGATATGAAGGAATTTATACTCAAGTTTAGAGTACTATTTGATAAATATTTAAAAAAATTTATGGTTGTTGATTTTGTGAGATTGAAAAATGAAAAAAAATGCTATTATATATTAAAAAAAACATAAAATCATGAAACTTAATTTTTTAAAAAAAGTTGATATTACGTATGATGAGTTTTCAAAAGTAGGGTTACTTATACTACAATCATTTTTTTTAGGGTTTTTTATATACTATTATTTTTCTGTGATTAATGGCTTATTTACAGCTACTTTTCCGATTCAAAAACTACCTTTAGCATACATTCATTCTGGTATTGTTGGATTTTTATTAACAAATATTTTTATAAAGCTTCAAAAGAAAATTAGGCTTTCTTATTTACAAATAGGTTTATATACTTTTATAATCATTTACATGGTCTCATATTTATGGTTATTTATTTATTACGAAAGTGATTTTCAGTTCTATACTTTTGAAAGTTTCAAACCTTTTATTATTTACATTGGTTTTATTCTTTTTTTCCCTATTTCGACTTTACTCATTTTAGGGATGGGTAATATGATGTTAAAATTACTCGATTTGAAACAAGGAAAACGTTTTTTCCCCTTAATCTCATCAGGGGAAGTATTGTCAAGTGCAGCAGCTTTTATATCTATACCTTTAATACTTCAAATTTTTTCAGAGGATGAAACTGATAGTGGTACTTTTTTTATTTTTTCCTTAGCTATCGTTTTCTTGTTTTCAGCTGCAATAGTCCAATTGTTTTTTAATGTTAAGTACAAAACATTAATGAATAAACAAGTGGAAAAAGATTCAAAAAACAACACACCCAGCTTTAAATCTATTATTAATAATAAATATTATTTAAATATTATTCTCTTAATATTTATATCAACAATTGTTTTTTATGTTATAAATTTTACTTTTTTAAGGGAAATAAAAATTGAAAAAAAATCAAGTAATGAAATCATTCAATTTTTTGGATTTTTCTATTTTTCTTATAAACTATTGGAGTTTATTTTAAAAACTTTTTTTTCAGGGAAACTGCTTACTACATACGGGATTAAAGCAGGGCTGTTTATTTTACCTCTTATTATTTTTGTTTTTACACTATTATCAATTACTTCAATAGTGTTTAATCCTTCAATGATATTTTTAATGGTTATATTAAATATGCTTTTTTTATTAGTCCTTAAACGTGCTTTTGAAGATTCTGCAATTAAACTTTTATTTCAACCCATTGATTCTTCCTCAAAATTGATTTTACAGTCTATTGGTTTAGGAAATACCTCACAAATAGCTATTATAATTTCAGGATGCATTATTTATCTGATATCCAATATGTCTCAGGACAAAATGTTACTATATATTTTAATGTCTGTGGTAGTTCTGATTAGCTTTTGGTTTGTTTCTATATCAAAGGTGATTAAATATTTAAATATTTATATTAAAGATTCTTTGAAAAAAATTGAGGTTAAATTTATTAATAAAACTATAGACCCTGTTGAAGGAATAAAAAGATACCTTAATAATGAATTAAAAATATCAAACTCTTATGTTGATAATAAAAGTTCTTTTTCTTTTTTAGACATAAATAATACCTTATTGACTGTTGAACAGTATCATCAGTTATATTTTAATGAAACATTTGAACAAACAGAATTAAAAAATTTATTTTTAGTGTATTCCAATAATTCCGAAATCTCTCTACAGCATAAAGGAATACTCTTAGGTTTATCTTCTCATAGTAAAACAAGTGATTTCATCATAGAACAATTAAGAGCTACTACAAGTTTTAAAGTAAGAGGGTTTATTTTTAATTATATTTCTAAAAATAAAATAGATCTAAATACACAGCAATTACAATCAATATCATTAATTATGAATGATATGTTTAATTATTATTGTTGTATTCTATTTTCAATTTTAGATATAAGCTACGATGAAAAAAACAATAAATTAGTTAAGTTACTTGAAAACGAGTTAAAATTTCTAGAGGGTGTTTTCTTTTTATATTTAGAAATTCTTTACTCAATTGACCAAATTAATATAATTAAACAAGGTTTAAAAAGTGACAAGACCCATGAAAATATTTTAGCGTTAGAGCTGTTAAACAGTTTTATAGATGATGAGTTTAAGTCCATTATTTTAACAATACTAGATAATTTATCTATTAAATCAAAAGTTAATAATTTAGCTATCTATTTTAATCATCAAAGATTAAAATTAAATCAAAGATTGAATTATATACTTAATTCTCCAGCGTATTGGTTTAATGATTTGATAAGAATAGAAGCAATTGAATTAATTCCAAATAATTATCAAATTAATAATAGTGCATTGCTTTCTCACGTTTATAATTCAAATGATTTAATCAGAAATAGCGCCTTACATAAACTAAAGCAAATAGATATTAATAAAAATTACGTAGATGAATATTCACTCCAAAATAATTCAAGATCTTTACTAATCGAGTTTGATTTAATCAAAGAGAAATTTAAGATTAATGATTTAGATGAAAATTTTAAATTTCAATTATTCTGTAAAGGTAGTTTGGTAAGAAAGCTTTCTTCAGAAGAATTAGAAATGTTAAATACTGAACGACATGTATTATTTCTTTTAAATGGAAATATAAAATTACCTTTTAAAAACTATGAAGCAGAAGACGTATTAAATTTAACAACTCAACATTTATTTGAAAAAAAAATGTTTAGTAGTGATGTTATCTACTTTAAAATTTTACACAAAAACATTTTGCCTTTCATCATGAGTAGTCCAAGTTTAGCTGAACAAATAGTTTTTAACAAATAATTAGATATTCAAATCAAAAATTTTTCTATAAAATTTGTTCTGAGCTAAATCTAACTTTCATTAAATAGTATTTATATCTTATTACTTAAAATATTTATTTTTCAAAAGACTTACCATCTTTCGCAAGTTCTCTTCTAATTCCATTTAATATGTTTATTTTTGAAATTACTTGTTTAGATTTTTTAGATACCAACCAAGCGTACTGTATTACATTTTTAATGACACCACCACTAATTTCATATGATTGAGAAATTTCTTTTATGAATTCCGGAGGTAAATCAGAAATGTTTTTGAGTGCATTTATCCATAATTTTTCTCTATCATTTGCGTTTGGAATCGGGAAGTTAATAACTGATTGTATTCTTCTAGAAAAGGCCAAATCAATATTGGGCTTTAGATTTGTAGCTAAAATAATTAATCCATTGAAATTTTCAACTCTTTGAAGCAAGTATGCTGTTTGTTGATTAGCATGTTTATCCTTAGAGTCAGAAACACCTGTTCGTTTTGAGAATAATGATTCCGCCTCATCAAAAAACAAAATCCAATCTTTATTCTCAGCAATATCAAATATATTTGATAAGTTTTTTTCTGTTTCTCCAATATATTTTGAAACAACTTGTGACAAGTCAACACGATAAACTGGTTTATTGTTTTTTTTCCCAATCAATGAGGCTGTAAGTGTTTTACCTGTTCCAGGGGGGCCATAAAAAAGACATTTATAACCTTTGTTTATTTTCTTATTGAGGATTTTATTGTTCTCTATTTCAAATTTATTATCAATCCAGGTATTAACAATAGTTACTTCGTCAAAAGTGCTTTTGTTTAATATTAATTCATCCCATGATAATGGACTAGTAATTTCACTTGCAGGAAAATTACTAGTGTAAGTTGGTTTAAACTTAGTTCCTAATGTGAATAATTGAAAGTATTCCTCATTTAACCTAATAAAGTTTGATAAAAATGAATTATTAGAATTATCACTATATAAATCTAATATCTTTTCTTTTTTAAAAATATGATTATCTTCAAAAAAGCTATGAAGTAAAAATCGAGATTCAAAACTTTCACCGTAAAAAATAAAAGCTATAGTTTCAAGGGTAGGAACAAAAATCGATTTTGATTCATCAATTTTACCGCCAAATTCAGTAAATCTTTTATTTAGAACTTTATTTTTAATTAAAAACTTATCAAAAACTTGTGGTTTAAAATGTAAAGCTAAACAGGTAACAATAAATAATCTTTCTATTTCAATTAAGTTATTATTTAAAATAAATTCCGAATATTTGCTTTCACAAAAATTTAAATTAGGGGCATCAGGAGCTTCAAAAATTTTATTACTATCAAAGTAAGCCTCCAGTCTATTGCTTATAAACAAAACTAGCCATTTTATTTCCAAAGAGATAGCTATTGCATTATTTCTAATTTCTTTATTTACAGTCATAATTTTAAATTTTCCATTCTACAAGTAATCTACTATCCATGAACGAAGTTTGAATCATCATAATATTCCATGGAATTGTTTTTAAAAGTAAATCAAATGGCTTTGTTTCAACAGTAAGAGTGTAATTATTTTCAGTCTTTTTTATAACCCCTGCTCTTTGTAAAAAAGACTCTCTTAAACCTTTTACACTTGTATTGTTAAGCTTTTCCCAGTTTTTTGTAACAGCATTCAACAATTGATCTCCTATACTTTTCTCCATTTCATTTAATCTTAACGAAGTATCTACAAAAAAATCTGGAGAAACTCCACAAAGAATCTTATTTAAAATTAGATTACTTTCCTCAAATTTTTCGTCTCCAAAAACAATGTAATGTAACATTAACACTGCCTTTTGAAGACTATGATCATCTATGAATGTTTTTCCTTCTAATAACCCTAATTTACTACAAAGTGTAGATAAAAAAGGCCAAATAATAATCATCCCTGCATTAGTAATATAAATAGAGTCTTTTATATCTTCTGTGATTGAATTATCGGAAATAATATCAATAGAATTAATATCATAACTATTTATTGATCTTTTCAGAATGGATGATAATAAAGATTTTTGTATCATATTTAATGATGGCTGAATGTTTTGAATGTTTTGTGTCAATTCATCAGAATCTACATTTGGATGGGCTGAAACTTCCTCAAAAAGAAGAAAGATTATTTCAGAGGGGTCATTTATTATAATATTCTGTTTAGACCATATATTTAAAATCTTGAAAGTTAATTTGTAATCAGAATTTAGGTTTAAGTATTGCTGAATAGGTTTATAATTAATACTATTTAATATGGAATTAAAAACATTTACACAATCTAATAAATCAGGATGAATAAAGTTAATTAGCAGTGTAATGTCTTTATCTTTAAATAGTTTTAGTAAGGTTTTAATTTTACTTTCTTGTCTGGACCAACCATGAAGTTGTTTCTTTAAAATTAAATTAGATCTAAATTTTAATAAGGAGAGATATAATTTATCTGTTTGCAATACCTGGTTTAATCTATTTAAAGATTTAAATTCAACAAAATAACGCAGCTCCTTTATAAAATTATTAAAAGTTATTTGTTTTATGTCTGAATTCAAAATATCTGTATCTGTAGATAAGTTAGTTTTTTTAATAAATTTTAAAAATGAAAAAACTACTCCATTCGTATCACTTATTTTGCTATTGGAGACTAACTTTTGTCCTGTTTTTAAAATAGAGTTATAGTCAACTGGATTTAAATCTTTAATTTTATTAAACACGTAAATTAAGTTACTTAACTTTATTATTTTATGAGCTAGAATATTATTTATTATTAAATCATATATTTTAATATCATATTTATCTTGAGTTGATATTGATTTGATTCTTTTTTCAAATAAAAACCTCAATTCAATATTTTTTTCATTTAACCCATCAATAATTAAATCTTCTAAAATAGACTTTGAACTTATATTTATAAAATTTTTACTTACTTCTTTAATATTTGAAAACTCAAGTAAAAGAATTTTTAACTGATTTTTATTCTTACTTGAATAAGTTCTTAATAACTGAAAATAAATTGATGAATTGGTCGCATAAATATTTGTTAAGGTTCCGTTTAAGATATAAAAGCGAATTAACTCAACTTTTTGGTTTTCACTAATTTGTTTAGTAGGATCAGTAATTAATTTAAGGGAGGGGTAATTTAAGAGTAAATTGCTAATTATATTTGTTTTTTTATGGAGGTTGTTTTTTTTAAGAATTGGATAGATTTCATTAAAAACATAAATTAAACTTGGCTTTTCCCATAAATTATTTTTTATGATGTATTCAAAAATTAAGGTTGTTTCAAAATTAGAGTAATCACTAAATTTGTTAATTTTTTCAAAAAAATTAGCGATAGAGAATGATTTTTCTGATGATGCCTCTAATGTTTTTAGGACTTCTAGCTGAATACTGATGTTTTCATTTTTTAATTTTGAAATAATAATAGGAGCAATTTTGTTGTCTAATAAAAGCTCTTTGATGTATTTACTGTCTGAGTTTTTTATTTTTATTTTTATAAAACTAATTACATCATCAATTCCAAGCATTTTATAATCAGACCATGAAGGTATATTTTTATTAATAAGGAAGAAGTAAATGGTATTCTTTAAAAACTCATCATCTTTTATTTTCTTGTTTATTGGTTCAAAGTTATTTGAATCAAAATAATATATAATACCTTTAATAATTTCTTTTTCAAGAATTGTGTTTGCTAGAGATTTCAATCCAATTGCAGCAGTTTGTTTATAATTAATATTACGGTTTTTTGATAATGTTTCAATAAGATCCATTGTAAAAGCAGAAACATTAAATTGATTTTTATAATAAACAGTAAATACTAAAGTTTTTAAAATCTTAACTCTTATGAATATTTTGAACTCTGAAGTATTTAATGTTGAAAAAAATGTTTCTTTTTGAAGTTTCAGAAAATAGTTCTCAACTTGAATAAGAATGTTATTTTTGTTATCTATTAGGTCTTTTAAGCGATTTTTAACAGGATTTCTGAAACTATTCTGAGCGAATTCAAATAATACCTCATAATCACTAATGTAAAGGTTTAAGAATTCTAATAAATTTTCATCACTTTCTATAATGTCTTCAACATTATTATAAGCTTCAAAGTTTGAAAATTTAAGCTTTTTACGAATATAAATTTCCTTTTTTAAGTTTAAAAAATAATCAAAATCTTTATCACTCAAAGTATTTACATACTTAAGAGAAGGCATAGAATGATAGGAACTCATTTGATTTTGAATAATATCTTCTGAACTTTCTAAAAAGACACTATGAGCTTTATTATCTTTTTTCAGGAATGGTCTTTTTGATAAAATATTAGGGTTAATTTCTTTAATGGACTTATTAATTTGTTCTTTAACCTTTCGATAGGTTGTTGAGTCCATTGATTTGATTTGATCTAATAACTCAAGAAGAAATTCATTTTCTGTTAAATTCTTTTTTTTAGCAATTATTAATGCTTGGAATTTAAGTTTAGAGTAGAGTTCTATTCTCTTCTGGTATGGTAAATAAGACAATAGATTATTTAATATGATTACAAAATTATTATTATTTGATAAATCTGTCATTAGAGAATCATAATTCTTATCACTCAATTTTAATACAGCTATTTCAGACTTCAATAAATAATTATTTAATATCACTCGTTTTATTGAATTGTCATTAATTCTGTCTAATAATTCATAAAAATCATTTGTATCTCGGATTGTAGTTTTTAAAATGTTATTAAAAGCAAAAAAACTATCATTAATTTGGTTTAAAAATTCAATATCATAAACATCAAAATTAGTTTTATTTACAAGCCTTTTTAATAATTGTTTAGATAGTTTTGTTGTTTCTACATCTGTAACTATTGAAATACTATAAATTACCCTTTCATAAATAATAAATCTATCATTCATTGAATTTTTTTCAATTTCAAGTTTTAAAAGTTGTGAAAGTTGATTTTTATTTATTTTAGATTTAATTGAACCATTAAAGATTTGACTATATTCATTAATTAAATAAATAATTTTTTCTTTAATTAATGAGTCTTTGATTTCGATGTTTTTAAAATAATCAAAATTACTAATAGAGTCTTTCGAAGATAGTTTAATATTAAAATTATAAGATAGTAGTTCTAATTTATCTTTTATTTTTGCATCACTCATAAGAGTAATTAAAAATTGTTGATTCTTTTCAGAAAATTTCTGAAATATGATAGGGTTTTTGAGAAATAAAATATACTCAAAGAGTTCAATACTTCCTATATCTTGTATAGTTTTTGTTTTATAAAACTTAATTAAAATTGAAATAATTGAATGGTGAGTGTCTAGGTTATTTTCCTTACTATAAGCCTCTAAAATAGACACCAATATGTTCTTAGATCCAATATTTTTTTTCGATAATTTCTTGAAGATAAAGATGTCTGTTTCATAATCAGACCATGAATTATTTGCAACATTTTGATTTAAATAAAGAATATGCTTCTTAATTAAGTTAAATTGAGTTATTTGATATTTAGTGAGAAATCCAACAGGCTTATTTGATTTCTCAATCTCATTTATGAAAAAATTAGGCTCTGCAGTATTTTTTAAAATTATTTTTCTGTAACATAACTCTATTAATTCTTTAAACTCTCCTATATTTTTATATGAATTAGAAAAAAAATAAAATTCAATTAATATTTCATTATCACTAAAATTATATGTTTGGGAAACTGTTTTAACTAGAGACTTATAAAATAGATAATTTGTTGTTTTTTCGGAGTTTTTTAATTGTAATATTATACTAATAAAATCAAAATATGTGCCTGCTTTAATTTTTCCTTTTTGCTCTAATGACTTTAAAAAATGAAATGAGTTTGCTAAAAACTCACTTTTTGATGGGTCAAATAACAGTGAAATAAAATTGAAGAGATTATGAATATTAAGTAACCTAGAAATTCTAAAAAGTTTTAAAGGACTCAAATAAACATTTAATTGAGATAAAATAATTTTTAGAGATTCTCTATTATGGTTTAACAACCTACTTAGTATAATTGTTAAACTACTTGTATTTAGTGTACTAGAATTGATTTTAGGCCCATAAAGAATGTAGTTTTTTAAAAGCCCCATATCAGAAATATCTGAACTAAAAGGATTTTTATTAGAAAGAAATAAGTCTTCATTAAAATTTAATACTTCAGAGTAACTTCTATTGTCGTTGTTTTTTAACAGAAGTGATTTTGAAACCTTATTCCATTCTATATTTAAATCATGTATTGATTGTTTTAATATCGTAAAAAAAACAATATTATTCTCTTTATTGTTCTTCAGAAGTGCCTTAAATAATTTATAGTGTAAATCAGAGGTTATTTTCGAGAATGAAGCTTTATGCTCAAAATCTAATAAATTTTTGAAAAACAAGGTGCTATTTTGAAAATATGAGAATTGATTACCAAGATATTTTTTTAGTACTTTATTTTTATTTTTTGTGTTTAGGATATTTAAAAGTCGGTAAAAACTTACATTATCTTTAATTATTATTTGATATAATTCATCTTTTAAATCATTATTAAAAGAATTAACACTCAAATAATCATTCATTTTTTTGGCAGAACTTACCCACCAAGGTAAAAATCCATACTTAATGAAATAAGTAATTAAATATTCGTTAGATTTAGAGTTATTTTTGTTTAAATTTTTTATTTTATTTAACAATAAATTACAAATAGTTTTTGATAAAGAAATCTTGTTATTAAGATCAAATTCTCCAATATTAATAATTAAACTATCTATATAAATATTTTCATTTGGGTTAAAGTTATTATCAAAAAGTTTCTGAAAACTTTTAGTTAGGTTTTTATTTGAAAGCTCAGAAATGCCAGCGGATACATTTTCAAAATCAGTAGATTTATCTATTTCAACTTCAAATTTTAATTCTTTTATTGTGACGTTATTTGAAGTCATAGTTCTGATAACTCATTATTAATTGAATAAGCTGAAGAGACTCTTTTTCTAAGTTTTCGAGATTACCGGAAAGTCTATAGTTTAGCCATTTAAAATAAACGGCTTCAAAAGCTCCCATACTTTCAAAGTTTAAATAAAATACTTCAAAACTTAAGTGAGCAGGAATAAATTCTTTAATACAATTATTTATTAAAGCTTTAAATTCATTATTTTGAAAACGAACTGGCCAATCAGGAAAAATAAAATTAATATGGTTTGAATATTTAAAATTATTTGGAAACTTATTTAAATTATTATTTGTAGTTGAAATATCAGATATTTCAATTATATCTGTGTCGGAGTCTTTTTTAGAATTAAAAAAACTTATTATCCGTTCCTTTTCTTTTTCAGCAACAGCTACAGAATTAAATTGTGTTTCAGTTTTCAATATTGGATTATTAAAAAGATCATAAATAACAACAATATTCTTTCCAGTTTTAGCATCTTTTTCTATAGAGAAATTTTCAGCTTTAATTACAATATGCCAAAGATCATCTCTTAAATCTCTGAGTTCGTTGAACTCTGCATTGTAATAACTTATTAATTTTTTTTGCTTGTCATCCGTATAGATTATAAGTTCATACTTAATTTCTACAAGTGGTCTTAGTAAAATATTTTCTACCAGAAAAAAAGATTCACATTGCTTATTAAAAGTACTAAATTTGGTTAATATTCTAAAAAGTGCTTCCTCACATTCTTTGATTGACTTAGAATGATAAATTTTTGAGGGTGTGGTTTGTTTAGGACTATTATAAAGAATATTATAATTAGATTTAGTTTTTACAATTTGATAATTCTTCTTTTTATGAGCGTATAAAAAAAGGGACTTTAAAGTACTATAATCTGAACAAAAAAAGTTGGCTTCCTCTAATGTTTTGTCAGATTCTTTTGGTGAAAGAACAGTTATTGAGGGACCATTAACAATTTTTATAGTTTTAGGTTTCCAATCTTGTTCGATTTTATTAATTTCAGAATTATCTAATAAAAGCTCAATTGTAGATTTAACAGAAGTGTTTTCGATTCCTAGGATAAGGCACAATCGATGTCTTAAACCAGAAATATTATCTTTTAAATCATGTTTTTTCTTAAAGTTAAACCCCTTAATTCTATTTCTTCCTAATTTAACAATAGATCTAGAATAATTTAATTTTAATGATAATGATTTTAATTCTATATCATGATTAGACAAATAATCATAAATAGATTTATTAAGTTTAGTAATTAGTGAAGTCTCATAAGTTTCACCAAATCGAGAAAGAAGGTGGTCTACAATACTATTTTTTCTAAAAATGAGAGTTTTATCAGACTCTGTGATTGAATTTAAAAAACTTAAAAAAGAGGAATTGTCCTTCCCTATTACTTTTTGTAATTCAGTAATACTGGTTGGCACTTGATTAAAAAATGTATTAATCTGGTCTTTTTCAACCTTTATTGAAAACAAATTTCTAACATTTACAAGTTGACTTAAGTAATTTGCCATTATTTGTTCTATTAACAATAAATAACCTTTTAATTGATTTACTTGACTTTTTCTTTCTGAGCTTGAAGAACTACTAATTTCAAATTCTTTAAGTCCATAAATTGATGGGAGTTCGTTTTGAATAGAATAATAATGTTCAATTTCTTTTTTTGAAAATCGACTAGTTTTAATCAGTTTATTAGATTTATAGGGCTTCGAATAGGTGTTTTTGTCATTCAATGCAATTGAATCATATAGTTGTGTAAGAATTGTAGTATCTATCTCATATGAGGTCTCATTTCTATTAAAATTAAGTTTTTCATTTGAATTGTAATAATCTTTCTCTAATGAAGGGTAGTAATCTTGATCAAATGAAATAATGTCATTAAACATCTTTATTCCATTTTTATAAACGACTAAATCATTGATGCTAATAACACCCTCAATACCTTGAATTATTTCTTTTATTTCGGATTGATATATCTCATTTGTTTTTCTCTTTAATTCAAGCTCTTTAATATATTTATTTTTTTGAACCGGTCCCGAAAAGACATTTTCTAAGGTTTCAGAATTTAAAATTTCATCAAAGTCATAAAATTTTAATTCTTTATTTAGTTTGGATTCAATTTCATGATAAACTTTTGCTAAAACACTCTCTCCTAGAACAAAGGAATTAATTGTTATTTCTCCAGACAATGAAATAATATCTTTTTTTAAAATAATAATAGGATTGAAATCAGTTCCTAAAGATCTATTATCCATAAGAATATTTTCAATATTATTTATACTAGTTTTAATTTGAGATTCATTCAAATCATCTTTTAATTGAATTAAAACATCAAAAATTCCTTGTGTTCCAAGAACATCGTCTTTTACTGGATTAACCCAAGCATTCTTTACAGTATTCTCTTGATCTATTATTATTTTTCGATAATCATATGGTGTAGAAGGGGAAGATGGAAAAATTTTTTCAGGTGGTATTAATAAATTATTATTTTCTAAATCAAAATTATCAGAATAAGCTAAAAGAATATCTTCAATTGGAAAATTTGATTTATAACTCAAATCTGTAAGAGCATAGCAAATTTGTTCAAGAAAAGTAATCCCTGGATCGTGATAATTAAAATCAGTCCATTGGTTCCCAGAAAACTTTTGAATTAACTCAATACCTTGTTGAAGGAGTAAATCATAATCTAAGCCCTTGCTACTATACTTATCTTTGTAAATAAATTTTGGTTCAATCATAATAGATATTAATCGCCTAGTAAATTTAAAACATTAAATTTTATTTGATAAGACTCTTTAGTTTCTGAACAAATACCATAACTTTTTAATGTCCTAACTTGTAATCCATAACTATTCATTTCTCCAAACCACCTGAAAGAAAGCCTATGAAAATACTTTTCATAATATGCAGTTGTGGTTTTGATTTTATGCTTTGATCTTCTTCCACCGAAAGTAGAAAGGGCTATAACATGAGAAACAGAATAACAACCTGATCCTAATTTCCCTGTAGCTTTGGCAGTTATTTCAAAGCCGTTAATCCCATCTAAATCAGTTAGAATGGAGTGCCAATTACCATCGGCAGGTACACTACCTGTTTTAAAGAGACCTATCTTTGATTTTACCCCTAGCGTTCCATTGACCTCAAGATTATAATTAGGATTATTAGTATTAATACCTACATTACCTTCTTTATTAAACTTGATAATAGTAGAGTTATCATGATTATTTATAGATAGCCCTTCTGAATCATTATTATCAAGGTTAAATGAATAATTTGCGTATTCTTGAGTGATTCTTTTGAAAAAAGAAAGTAGTTTCGAATCTTTCTTTAAAGGGCTTAATTTTAGACCATGATCGGATGTTTTAGAAATACCGTCATCAACAGAATTTATAGACGAATCTATAAGATCATTAAAATGTTTTTCAGTAGCAAACCCTCCCTTTTTAAAATAATTTTTTAATGTTTGTCTATTAATTAGTGCCATTATTTAAAATTTAAGTTTAAAATTAAACTTTGAATCCGAAGATGTAGATTTAATTTCTAAGTTAATGTTATTATCAGATTTAGAACTTATATCAGAGTTTATTAAGAATGATTCTTGAATTCCTAGCTCTCTGAAGTCAATTGGTTCGGGCGCATGATACTCATTTTTTTGTAAAATTTCTATAATATGATTTTTTCTAGGTATAAAAAGAGACCAAGGAACACCAGGCTCTATAAATTCACTATTCATATTTGTTTTAGCAGAATCAAAGGCAACTTGTTCTCCGTTTTCTAATTTTTTTACATAAATTATTGAAATTCCTGTAATAAAAGAAACATATGGCCTAGTATTTAAAAAATTTATAATATCTAGTTTCTTAATTTTTAAACCTATCCTGTTTTTACTAGAGGGGTTATATAACCATGAACAAATAAAATTAAAAAAGTCAACTTGTAGTTTTTGAATTCCCTTACCGTTTGGAATATTTTTAAATGAAACTTTACATTTAATCCATAAATCTTCAAAAACTGGATTAATAATCTCAAATTTTGAAAATGGTGAAGTAAATTTTTCTAAGTAATCTTTTATTTCATTTTTTTCTGCGGAACTTATTTTAATATTGTCTATATTTTGATGAACTTCAATCTTTTTTATACATAATAGACGAAGTTGGGAATTATTTTTATCTACCGAATAACATTTAACATGAGATAGCCAACTAAATTTTGCTAATACAAATTTTTCAACATCCCACTTTGTAACAGGCCTATTTTTGTGCCTTAATAATTCACTAGAACGAATGTAGTAGTCAATATCTGATTCTTTATCCAAACCTTTGAAAGAACCTAACTTTTGCTGCATTGCAATTACACCTTCGATTGGAATTATAAACCCTTCGACAGATTCTGGCGGTATAGTAGTACTTATCCTGGAGGCCGATTTATCTAATAATTCAGTAGCTGAAACAGAATTTGTATTAATAGAACGGATTAAACTAAATTGATTTGATTTATTCTTAGAACAGGCTTTTATATAAATTTTATTCTGGTTAAAAACTTGATTTTTATCTGAAATATCCGTTGGAATTTTTAAAGATAAAACACCGGTTTTCATTAAGTTTTGTGTTTGATCTTGTAAAAGATCTTCTTTTTTGAATAGCTTCCAACCATCTGTACTTGAATAATACCAATCGATTTGACGACTAAATTCATAATTTTGATTTTCACTTTTTAGGATTTCAAAGAGAAGATTAAGTTGAAAAGGTGGCTTAAATGAATTAAATCCTAAAATTAGCTCCCCTTCATATTTAAAACTTTCAACTAATGTGCTTTTATTTACAAATTCTTTTGAAAATGTTTTTTCTAATCCGAAAGGTGAAATTAAATAAAATGAATTTTCTTGATTAAAGTCATTTTGAGAAAATAAAAGTTGATTGAAAAACATAGAACTATGTGCTTCATAATTAATATACAAATCAGAAATCATTGGGGAAAAAGGTTCATTTGGATTTTGGAGTATTAATGAAAAATCTTTTTTTGGTTTTTGAGAAAGAGCTTTTTGGCTAGCTCTATTCAAAACCTTGTCAAAAATATCAAAACCGAAACCAAATGATGGCTCGACTAACTCAAATTTCAAATAACCAGTTTCCAAATCATTGGAATATTCAAATAAATCTGTTAATCTTAATTTATAATTAGGTTTGATATTAAGCTTATCAACATTTATTTTATCTATATTTAGAGATGTAGCTATCTCACCTTTTTCATTTTCTTCAAATAAATTATATGTTAAAACCGTTTCCTTTGGCTTGGAATAATTAAAATTTGATAAAGCAGAAACTTGAACCTTAAAACTATCGTTTTTGATATTCAATTCATATTCTTTGTAAAACTCTTTAAACGAGTTATTTAGTGTGTTTAAATTTGTGTAGTTCCAATTGACAGAAAGATCACTAATTCTTTTATTGAATAGTTCATCAGATCCTATAATTAAGTTTGATCCTTTTTTTGGGGTAGTACCAAATAATTCAAATTCTGATTTAATATCAACCTCCTCATTATTTACATAACAATTGAATTTTTTTAGATTTTTTACTTTTACTTTTAGATCAATTTTTGAAACCTGCATATTATTTAAAAAAGAATAGGGGTTGTAGAAGCATTCCTGATTGATTTTAAATCTTAATATAGGTAAGTCTGATTTTAATTGTAAATTGTGAATGGAAGAATCAAAAGATACAATATCAGGAAAAGTTTTATCCAAATTAAAAGAAACTCTAATAATCCCTGTTGACCAGTCAGATGGACTTAAAACCTTGTAGAAGGGAATGTTAACCCAACCCTGATCTGAAGTATATTCAATCACAAAAGCGTTTGAAAATATCTCATTAAAAACAGCATCCTCACTGGAGTCTTTATTTTGAGAAATATCAATAATTAAATCTGATAAATTTTTAATTGAATCTATTGTAAATTGAAAATCTATGTCAATCGTTCTATCGCTTTTAGAAAGAGATAAAACTGGTGATAATATCATAAAACCAATATCAGATTTATTCATATTCATCTCCTCTTCACTAAGAAATAATTGCTCTTCACCTAGTGTGGAAAAAGATGTTTTGTCATTATTAAATTCTAAAACTTCATCAATATTAGACGCGTGAGTCTTAGAATATAAGCCAGATATTAAGTTAAACCTTGAATGATGGTCATAAATTTTATTTTCACTCAAGAAAAAAGTGCTGATGTGATTTAGTTTAACATTATTTAATTCAATCTCATCATCAATAACAAAAATAATATCTTCCCCATTTTCAGCTTGTCCAGCTTTAAGAGCAGTGTTTTTGAGTATTGATAAAGCATCTATATTTTCATCAATTTCAAGTGAAATAAAAATTTTACTAGGTGATGCTGGAAGGTGTTTTAATTTTAAAATTTTTTTAAAATATAAGTCTAAATGTTTCTTTGTGATTTTATTTAAATCCTCATAGGAATGCTTTAAAAGTTCTAAAAAAGTAAATATTAATCCTATGTGAGCTTTGTGATTATCATTTTTATACAAAGATTTTGTAAATATTTTTTTACTTTTTATGATAAGATTATATATTATTTCATAGGTAGGATTGAAAATAAGAGTTATTTTTTTAAATGCATAATTGAGTTCGTCTTCAGTAAATTCTGTATTTTCAGTATTTATTTCAAAAAATGAGGTTTCTAGATTCCATATTGAGTTAAATAACTCTAACTTTTCATTCAAGGAATTACTAATAAAGTTTTTTTCTAAGAAACTTTTAGAAATAATTAAAAATTCTTTTAGAAGTGGTGACAACTTCTTTTGAATAGCTATTTCTAATTCTAATTCAATTAATGAACTCTCCTGAGATAAATTATTTTTAAGCGCTTCAAGGTACCATTCATTAATTTGCTCAAAAAGAGATAAAGCTGAGTTGTAAAATTCGTTAAAAATTTCCTTTTTTATTTCTAGTGATAATGTTTCATCATACCTTCTTATAAGTTCTAATCTATTAATTGTGTAGTTAGATATATCAAATTTTGAAATTTCGGCGATTAAAAATGTTTCATCTGATTTTAATAACTCATACCAACTACCATCAACCTTGTTTTTATTATTATAAAAGTTTATTTTTTTAGAATACTCCTTGATTAAAATGATAAAATCTAAGATTTCTCGATCATCAACTTTAAAGTTGTTTGGGTTCAGAATGTTTGTATAATTTTTATTCAACTTTATTATTTTATTTCAGTTCCTTCATTCATATAAAATGGGAATACTATATTATCTCTCACATTAGTAGAATGAATTTCATATATAATTTCAATATGTATTAGCCCATTAATGTCCTCAGATTTTGAGGCATTTACATTATGAACAATAATTCTTGGCTCATACTTTCTAATGCTTTTCTTTAATTCAAACGCGAGTCTTTCAATAATGTCTAAATCTGATCTTTCAAACATATATTCATGAACAACACATCCATAATCTGATCGCATTAGTCGTTCACCAAATTTGGTATTTATAAATATATAAAGACTTTGCCTAATATCCTCCTCTTTTGTTACCATTTCAACATCAGCATTTTCTTTGTTAAATGTTGGTGGAAACCCCCATCCCCTTCCTAAAAAAGATTTTTCTTGTTCCATTTACTTGTATTTAATTAATCCCAACGCTACCTCCCTTTATTGTTACTTTACCAGACGCCGTAAAGTTTGCTTTACTGCCGCCTTTAGCTGTTAAACTTGTTTTTGCAACAACATTAACTTTATTTCCAGAAACTTTGGCACCTGTCCCTGATTTTCCTTCTACAGTAACACCCTTTGAACCTGTAATTGTAACAGTTTTTTCAGATGAAATTTTGATGTTCTTTTTACTAGTTAAAGCGATACCAGAATCTGACATTTTCAAAACATTTTTGTTTTGATCAGTAATGGTAATATCCTTTGTTTTTTCGTTAATTATAATGCTGTTTTTTTTGGGAGTACTTATAGTTATCTTTTTGTCTTTATCATCGAACTCTAATGTTAGTTTATTTTTTGTTACGAAAGCCTTTAGAGAATTATCTTTATTAATTTTTGTGTAAGGAGTATTTGTTTTTGTGTATAGTCCTCCTAAAATAACTGGTTGCCTGGGATCATTAGCTATGAAAGATACGATTACTTGAGAACCCACTTCAGGTATAAAAAATGATCCAGCTTTAGACGAGGTATAAAAATGAGAAAGCTTTGCCCATATTCCATTACCAGTGCTTTTAAGTGCTGGAATTAAAACTTGGATACGATCTTGACTCAGTGGATCTTGATCAATTTTCTTCACAGTGCCTATTTGCAGTCCGTTTATCGGCTTTATAAAATTTGTCTTATCAATGACATTCAAATCAAAAAAACTTTTCTTTAATCCAAATTCAATTGAAGTTGTAAAAAGACCACTTTCAATTTGATGAGAAATAGCAGTTATATATATATTTCCATCAAAATATTTACCAAATCCATTTAATTTGACCACTGAGCCTAAATCAATGTTTGTGACTCCTTTGAATTTTGCTCTTCCAATAATTCTAGTTAATCTAGAGCTTTGTAAAATAGAATTTGAGATTGCTTTCAATTCGGAAACTTCTGTTGTTTGTGGTATATTAATGTTAACTGAGGAGGGGCTTGTTAATGTACTTATCTTCTTCCCTGTCAAACTATTGTTAACCGTTAATGATGGTTCTGCTGCTTTATTTTGATTTTTTTTATTGGTAAAATAATCCCAAGAGTCAAGAGTCAGAGTATTTAATTGTGAGCTTGAGTCTATCTTAGCATCAAAGTTTATAGTAGAAAGTCCATTTGTGATTGTTAGATCTGGCTGAGAAACGGATTTCTTTGGTTCAGAAATTTTAATTTCATTATCAGAGTTAAGCACAACTAAACCATTAACCTCACACCTGCTTATTATAAAATCCCAATCACTTGAATTATATTTGGGTAAAAAAGGATGAATTACGCTTGTAGGGCTAATTGTAGATTTTAATCCAGGTACTTTCCCTATAAGGGTTGAAAAGATTTGGCTATCTTTTTTTTTTTCATAAATGTCTGAAGTATAGCTATTTGTAAGTTTAATCGCTACGTCAACACATTCTAAAACCAACAAACTTCTCCATGGTTTTGAGGCAAATCCATCTTTAAGTGAAATTCCTAGTTTTTCTATAATACCTTTAAAAACTACTTCATTGTCCTGTTCATATCCAAAACGCAACTCTACAGCTTTTCCAGGATTAAAATTACTATTTTCGCTTTCTTCAAAAGTATTTAAGTAAGCATCACCTCCCGAAAGATATACTCTTGCTCTACTAATTTTATTAATAAGCTTATCAACATTTAATTTTATTAATTTATAATCAGAGGAGATTGATTTTCCAGCTATAAATACATCAAATGATATTGGTTTATCTATAGTGTCTTTTGGTTTATTTCCTATTGATGATGGCATGAAGTTACTTTATTGGAGGAACCTCAAGTTGAGATCCATGTTTTAAGTTACGTAATGAACTTAAATTATTAAATTCGGCTAATTTTATATAATATTTTTTATTGTCATAATATTCTTCACTCAATTTTACAATATTATCTCCATCCTTAACTATAGGCATTTTAGTAATATCTGGACTTTGAAATAGACTATTATCACCTCCTCCAAGATCTTGAATTTGCATATTTACTGTTGCTCTAAGAGGTACACCATATGAGTCAAAAAAAGTATATACATAACTAAAGGTTTTTACAATCCCATAAATAGAAACACTCCCTTTACCCCAAACTATCGTAACAAATGGTGGTCTGTGTGTTGATGCCACTGGCTCTACAGTAATTTCCTCAAGAGTTTTTATAGAGTTTACAATATCACCTCCTGAGCTTGAGTAGCCTTTTACATCGGGATCATTAGGAACAACTCCAGTATTATCTATAGTAAATGAAAGGTCTAACTCACGTTGAAGTGAAATAGGTGCCTTACTTGAAATAATAGACCCATTAGCCTCAACATCTTCAGTTTTTTTACCTTCTTTTTGACCAACTGTAAACTTTAAGTCAGAAGGATTTAATTGAAGTTTATATTCTCCTATTTTAGCAGTAGAATTAGAAGAACTTCCTTCTTTATAGCCAGTAATTGTAATAGAATTTGCCATTTTAATATCTTAATTTTGATTCTAATTCATTTAAAATAGCAATAACGCATTCATCAACTAACTGTCTTTTTTCACTCTCTTTCAAAATATTTCCCATATTCTTTTCAGAAATTTTTGATTCTATTACATTATTTAAATCATCTTCATTTGAATTTGAACTTCCTTTTGATTTACCTTGAATAATTAACTCCCTTATTTCTATAGCCATATTATATAATTGAATTGTTTTTATTGTTTACTAAAGTAAGAGTATGCCATAGTTAATGTTTCTATAGCAAGTTCAGATTTATCGGCATTAAAAGCACCAATTTCAACCTCTTTAGGATAACAATCATAAAATGTCCAAGTCATTAAAATATCATCTCTATTGCCTCCTAAAAGCATAACATTGATTGTTCTTGTTTGAACTCTATATGAACCTTTGTCTTTAATTAAAAAAGAATGACACCAATCTCCGAAATTTGAGGTTCTGGTGGTTAATCCTCTTGTAAGAACTAAATCAGGATAGGTTGTTGCTGTTGGCAACTTATATTGTCTATTATTAACCCCAGAATTGACAACAACTGATTCACCTGCAGTTGCTTTAATACCTGTTATAGATTGAAAAAAAGAATCTGAATCTGAGCCATAGCCAGAAGAACCAGCAGATGATAAGGTTGAAGTAACCTTAAAATTAAATCCTAATGCAGGATAATCTTTTTTTCTTAAATCGTAACCACTAACACCTTTTAAATCTGATTGAACATATTCACTAACTGTTTGACCTCTTTTTGATCTGTACGTTAATTTTCCTTTACTAGTAGCAAATTTTCTTTCAACTTTTAAAGACTTAAACTTTCCCTTACTTGAAACTAGTTTTCTTTCAACTTTTAAAGACTTAAACTTTCCCTTACTTGAAACTGGTTTTCTTTCAACTTTTAAAGACTTAAACTTTCCCTTACTTGAAACTAGTTTTCTTTCAACTTTTAAAGACTTAAACTTTCCCTTACTTGAAACTAGTTTTCTTTCAACTTTTAAAGACTTAAACTTTCCATTACTTGAAACTAGTTTTCTTTTAATGTTTAAAGAGCTAAAGTTTCCCTTACTTGAAACTAGTTTTCTTTTAATGTTTAAAGAGCTAAAGTTTCTTTTAATTGGGTTACCGCCCTTTAACTTATTAAAATACTTAAACCTTTTTTGATATTGACGAACAGTTAAGCCTTGTGAGGACCTGTACTGTAGCCTTCTGCCATAATTTTTGTACCTATTACCTGACATGCCAATTTTATAATTTTTATACCTCTAAAAAAAATTTGCTCATATAAAAACGAATGTTGTTTAAACTATAATACTATGCTCAAGATAATAATTTTGAAGTAATAACTTCAATCTTACTTAAATAAAAAAATAGGCTTAAACTAATTTATATGTGTTAAGCCTATTTTTAATAATATAGTTTGAGTTATGTCAATTTTTATTTAACACAAAAAATTATATTGATTGAACCATACCTTCATGAGCAAAAACAATAGTTTCAATCCCTGCTTCTGAAGATTGAGAATTCATATCAGTTGGTGTTACTTTTTGAGGAAAGGCATTAGATAACGTCCAAGTCATTCTTTCGGTTGCAGTTTCATCAAGAAGTCTAATTACCACAGTTAATCTAGCATAGGTGTTTAAACTAATCTGAGAAATCCAATCAAAGAACTGGTTATCATCTGCAAAAACACCTTTTTTGAGTGTAACATCTCCAAACTTCATTAAACCAGGCATTTTAATTGTTCCATGATTAGGACTATTACCATGACGATATTCTATTACTTCAGTTTCAACATCAAGACCACTAACCTCTTGAAAAGGTAAATCTTGAAAGTCTCCGATATCAACAGAGAAGTAAAACTTTGGCATTGGCCAAAACTGATCTTGTGCATCTCCTGTGCCTGCTACTGGTAGAGCCATATATTATTGTTTTTAAGTTAATTAATTAATTTTTAAGATTTTTGCTGTTGTTGTTCAAAGGTTATTACAATAAATTCAGCTGGTCTGGTAATTGCAACTTTTATTGTCATTTTAAGAACACCGTCTAGTATATCATTTGCTGTCATTGTAGTTCCTAAACCAATGGAAACATCGAACGCATCTTCAGGTGAATTTCCTGCCAAAAGTCCCGATTGCCACTGATTGTTTAAAAAATTTGTGACAGTTGCTTTAAGTGTTGACCATGTTGTAGAATTGTTAGGAGCAAACACAAATGCTTCTGAAGCAAATTTAATACTTTGCTCTAAAAAAGTCATTGTTCTTCTAACACTAATGTATCTGTAATCTTTAGAATTTCCATCTAAAGTTCTAGCACCCCAAACAAGAACACCTTTACCGGTAAATCCACGTATAGCATTAATTGCTTTACCGTTTAAAGGTAAATTTAATTCCTCTTGGTTGTCATTATTAATATTAATTGAAGGTGAAATTACAGAACCTAAACTTATATTCGCAGGGGATTTAGCAACACTAACCATATTGTCACACATCGTGTATGCTCCTGCCATTGCAGCACTTGGCGGCATTAAATTCATTAGATCTCCCATTTCCTCTAAAATGGAGTTTATTCTTGGACAAACTACCGATAAAGTAGCTTGTAAAGATTTTATTAAATCTGAATCAGTAGTTTCTAAAATTTTATTGATTTCAACTTTAATCCCTTCTGCTCTTGCTTCTGAAATATTATCAGCAGCAAGATTATTCTCAACTTCTTCTGTTAAAAGCTCTACAAGAACTTCAGGGTTTTCTATAAAAGTATAATCTAGTTCTGATGATTTAACAACAGCTGAATTTAGAAAAGGATAGTATGCTGCGCCCCATTGAAGGAAGTTTGATCCAACACCTTCTCTGAATTTATTCACAACATCATCATCGTCAAATGTTCTTTCTTTTGATCCATTATAGACATCAAGAATAGCAAACCTATTTTTCATTTTATATCCACAATGAGATAACATCGCCGCTTGAAGCGAATAACAATCTGATTCAGAAAGCAATACTGCTTCAGGAATAACTAAGATAGTTGGCTCTAGGGCTTTTTCTAGCGTTAATATACCTCCCCCAGAAGGATCGTTCAATTTGGACGCATCGATTTTATCTGAATAATTTCCTACAGATACTATGAAACAGTCAGCACCACCATTAGCAAAAAATAATCTCATTGAGTCATACAACAAATATCTTGTACTTTCAACGAAACTTATTTTAAAACCAACAGGTGAATTTTCATCTGCCTCAAGATTAAATTTTGTCTGCGGAGCACCACCAAACAATTCAACGAATTGCCCAAATGATGTAATTTTAGTTGGTTGGTTTAATAAAGATTTCGAACCTCTGTTTGCTTTTTCGGTATATCCAATAAAAGCAGGAACTGCTGTTTGTACTGGGACTACAGAAGAGCCAAAAGAACTTTTTTCTTCGATGTAAACACCTGGAGTTGCCAAGTTTGCTGCCATATATTAAATTTTTTAGTTTTTATTTGCAATAAATATATATTAATTTTTCATTTTAAACAAACACTTAACTAGATATTTACAAAAACATCATTAATAAATAATTTCTCTTTTTCATCATAGCTTATATTCATTGGTTTCGGAAAAGGAAGAAATATTGAGAAATATGTAAGAAAATCATCTTCTCTTTTTAAATAAAGTTTATTTTTATATTTTTCGGAAGCTAATATCTTTTCATCAATTAAAATATAATAAACACTCGAGCCATTTGCTAAAGTTCTAGTTTTAAATTCTCTTAATTTAATTGAGTTTTGCTCATTTGTTATGTAATAACTGTCGAAATCTTGTATGTTGTTTTTGTTTGGAATAAAGTTGTACCTAAATTTTATTTGTCTAGTATTAAAATGAATGGAATAATTTAATTCATTTTTTTTAATAGAAGTGTTCCCATTTCCAAAAAATTGATTTTTGGAGTTAATGGTCAGAAGAATTTGACCAGTAATACCCTCATCTTCAGAGGGAAATATATTACTTTGATCCACAAAAAAACTGGAATGTAGTTTTTCATTTGAATAATCTTGATTATTTTTAAAAAAAAGCTTCTGTGAGTTTGTGTATGGAATATCTGTAATATTTATAAAATTTGGGTTATTTACTTTGAAATAAAAATTTAATTTTAATTCCTGAGCAAAGGATATAGATTCAAATTTAGGATCTGATTTAGAAATAAGAGTAAATCCATTTTCAATCGGCTTAAAAAGTATCTCATAATTATTTAATAATTTACTTGTTTCATCGTCCGCTGTAAAGGTTAATCCTTTCAATAAATTATTTTTAAAGAAATTATGATAAAACTTTACGTTAAGAAGTTTATAAAAACTCGAAACAAAACTATAACTGTTTTTTAACATTACTCAGGATTATTATTTTCATCAATAATATTTTTCACATCTCTAGCATCTATATTGTCAAAAAAGTTAGAAGACTTTTTAGATACACCCAAAATTCGGGGAGTATCTTGAGAAATATTTTCCCCATCAAAAAGTATTTGTTTAAACTTGTAACAAACAGAAGGCACATAATTAGCTCCAATATTACCCCAAAGTTTACCTATTTCATCAATGGAGATATTAAATAATTCACAACGAATCCTATTTGCATTGAGAGGCAAGCCTTCTGTATTGGAATCATCAAAGACATTTGTTATTTGGAAAAACTCAATTACTAATGAAACATACCTTAAAGCTTCAACATAGTTAAAATTAGGAAAATATGCCGAAAACATTAGCATAATATTTATTTTAACTGGGGGAGAATTACCTTGACTGAATTTGGTTGCATTTTTTGTGATTGTTTCTTCTTCTACATGAATTAAAAATATTGAAATTTTATTTTCAACATCTTGATTTAAATTTCCCTTAATGTCAACAAGACTACTAACGATCACGGTGTCATTATTTACGGATAATTTATTTTTTATAAATTCATCAAGCTTTATTGCGATAGATGTAATTACATTATGTATCATTAACTAAATGTATTTTTTGATGGCAACTGTTATTATTCTAAATATATAAACACTGATTAAAGAAATAAACCAACCAATTAAATATAATTGAACTACAAAAGTTTTTTCAATAGAATTTAATGACCCTTGACTTGAGGTTAAATCTAACATAAAAAGAAAAATAAAAGCTAAAAAAAGTGAAATAACAGAACTCAAAACTAACCAAAATAATTCTTTAATTATAGTTGCTTTCATAGGGTTTATGGTCTTTTAATTGGTTTAATTTTAATGCGATATGCAAAAAACATTGTAATAACCCCTGTAAAATAGGAGAGATAATAAATCCATTGAGGTTTAATAAAAACATTACCCATAGGTAATATTTTATTTAACCCATTAAATATTAACGTAGTAATTGGCAGCAATAAAATAAATACGATAGCTACAAATATTAAAAAATATAATTGATTTTTTATTATGGAATTCCTAACATTCCAATCAAATAGCAACACCAAAAATGCGAGTATAACCGTCATTAAAAAGAATATAGCAGCGGTAATAAAAATAGACTTATACCTGAGAAGATATTTTGAAAGCTTTATAGGGTATCCCTCAGATTCAGCTATGGGGTTAACAATTACTTTTTTGTCAGTAGAAAATTTATCTTCGATGACATTCCATAAATCATCATAACCATTGTCATACCCTAGAGCCCAAATACCAACACCTTTTAATTGATTACTTAACGCAAAATCATATTTTTTCCGTAAGGTGTAATCATCGTCAAACCATAGCTCTTGAGTTGTGTTGTCCTCAAAATTTAAACTATAATAATTGGTCATACTTTTTTCATCTCTAAAAGGGTCTATATTAAGTTGATCATTATCAATATATTTTTTTCTAATTTCACTGTAGGTTAATGGTTTCTCAAAAGTACTTGTATTAATTACATTGTTTCCACTTTGTTGAAGACTCCCCACCCATAAACTACCATAATAAGGAAGTGCCAAAATTGTTTTTGAAGGGTCTATTCCTTGTTGTTGATAATGTTGTATTGTAGATAAGAGGCTAAGTGATGAGTTTTCACTGGACTGGAGTGGTGCTACAGCGCCTTGAGCTTCATCTCCAATATGATAATCGTAGCCCATTATAATCAATAAATCTGCATGTTTTTGAAGTTCTTTAACATCAAAATTATCTTTGCTATTAAATGCTGGAAGAGTAATGGAGAGAAAAAATTCTTTGTTTTCCTTTTCAAACTTATTATCTAAGTCTCTTTTAAACTTCTTTACAAATCTATTAAACTTCTCTCTTTTAAAATATGGTAAATTCTCAAAATTTAAATCAATCCCATCACCTTGAATACTGTCTTTTCTATTTAATAAAAGATCACTTGTGGTATTAATCAATACATCCCATCTATCTTCATTGTCTAGGAACTCATTATTATTATCATGACCGTGACAAGAAACAGTCAGCAAAACTCTAGTGTTTTTTGACTTTGCTGAATCTACCATCGCCGTGTTTCTCCATTCCTTTATCTGCTCATGATTTTCATCAGTGTAAAACCCCGTAAGGGGGTCTACTTTATATGAAAAATAAGATATTGTCGACAACAATTCAAAAGGGTAATTTTCCCATTTAGATCCCATCCAGTATGGGTGCCATCCAAAGACTTCATTGTTTGGCTTTATGGTTTTATAATTTTTACCTTTTAAATAATATACATTTTGGATTGAGTCCCAAGTAAAATTATTGCTTTTTATTTGTTTATCCCCCTTATTTAAGAAATCAAAAATGGATGCATAATTATTAAGCATATTTTTCTGCTTTATAGTCAAATAATCTGTTGACTCCTCTTCTTTTTCTTGTCCTTTATTCTTTTTATCATTAAGGCCAACACTTCTTTTTAAACGATTTACTGAGGTGTTTACAATACGCATTTGAGATTGTGTCTTTCTTACGCTACTTTTTAATTTCATAGCCTCTCTACATGATGTTGCAAGTATTAATAGTAGAAATACATATAAAGAATAATTAAAAATTTTATTCATCTTTTATAAGTGTTATGTGGATATAATTTTTAAACGCAATAATGTCTTTCATGATTTCTTTTTTTTTCTTATTCAGGATTACTGCCATTACATTATAGCTGACATCATAGTCGTATAACGTAGAATTGTTTTTAATGAAAACTTCAGCTTTTTTAATCCTTTTTCTAGTAAAATTATCAGTTTTGTAAAACGCATAATTACTAGCATAATTGTAGCTTCTCATATCTAGACTTTCATTTTTAATTACGAGGTCAACATCTTTATTTGTATTTGAGGGAAGTTCAATATTATTATCTTCTCTATTAAGTTCATTTTTAGAAAAAATCACCAAAGGACTCTCATCTACAGATAGTTCTTTATATTTAGCAATATCAATTTTATTGAGCCCAATCCAATACCCCCAACCAATAAGATCTTCATCGTTTTTAATGTTAATATCAAATGATCTAAAATATTCTTTAGTTAAATCAAGTTGAGAGCCTAAAGAAAAATTCTTATTACTTATTAAACTATAAATAGTGTCATTTACAATGGATTCTACAAGTTTTGATTCAACAATAGTATCAGGCTTAATTTCTGCTTTGATATTTAAACTAGGCGCAATTTTTTTTATAGATATTTTTAATTTAGATTTAAATAATCCTTTGTTCTTTATAAAATTATCATTGGATATATTGAGGATTAAAATGTTATCAGAATTAATTTTTAGTTGACCTTTAACCGTTTCTTTTTTCTTAAGGTTATTTTTTAAAAATCGAATTGTTTCACCCTCTATTATTTCAATTTTTTTCAGTTTATTAGATTTCGTATTTGTGATTTCATAGAAAAGAATATCATCCTTATTAACATTGTAAGAAAAACTAACTGTTTCGCCTTTTACAGGTGAATTTAGATATAAATTAGCCATGTAAGTAGTATCACTTAATGAATTGGATTTTATATAATCTATTAAAAAGGACTCAAAAGTGTTAATTTTTAAATGTCCTGTTTCAACTAAAACAGTCCTTAAACTATCTACATAAAATGAGTTATAAAACTCATCTAAAGAATAATTCCCACTTGACGAGACATGAGACTTTAATTTAGAAATTGTTTTTTTTGGAAGCGACATTATATCCAAAGGGGTAGATGAAGAATTTAATTGGTCTGTTGAATCTAATAAATTTATTTTGCCAGAATCTAAAGGATTCTTAAGAGAATCACATGAAACTAATATTATTAAAGAGATCCCAATAATAACTTTTATTAATTCTTTAAATTTAAACATTATTTAGTTTTTTTTTCTATATCTAATTGATTTCGCATTTTATCATACCTTTCAAATGCATCATTTTTTAATATATTCTTTATTTCAGACTCTTTAGACTTAATTTCTAAGTTTACTGACATTTCTTTCAATTTCTTATTTTTAATTCTTTCGTGATCAAAATTATCAAGTTGTTTTAAATAGTTTGACTCAAACAAAACTTCTTGTTCTAAAACTAAATTGTCATAGGGCCCTTTTTGAGATAATAATTTTGTTAACAAGGGAGCCGTTTCTATCATAATAAAAATTAATAGTATAAAAATAGAAGCAAATTTGTCAATATTATTTAAAGCTCTAATTTTATCAAATAATCCATATGAATTTGAATTGATTATTAATATTTCTTTTTCAATAAGTTCCTTTATTTTCAGTTCTTCAACTGAATAAAGTTTGATTATTGAATCCTTCTTGGATTTATTTAACTTTAATTCTGAAAGAAATAATTCATAACGCTCACCTCTACTTTTACATTCCTCTCCATACCCTTTTACTTTTGTTCCACAAGTTCCAGTACATTCGCATTTATATTCTTCATAATATTTGTCTCGCAAGGTTAGTTGTCTTTGAAAATCAGACTCTAAAAGTGATTTTTTTGACTCTAATAATTTAAGATTGGAGCTGTATTTTTTACTAACATTAAACGATAATTCTATTTTTTCTTTGTTTAAATAAGTGTCTATTTCTGACTCAAATAACTTGATTTCTAACGGCTTAGAAATGACTACTGCAATTATAATTGCAATTAGTATTCGTGGAATTGATTTAAAAAATTCCCTCCACTTATTCTCATTCATTCGCATTGAAGATACAATATATCTGTCTAAATTAAAAATTATACACCCCCAAAGCAAAGAAAGAAGTATTGATAGGGAGTTTGAATCAAAAATTAAATTGAAAGCGAAATAGGATGATAACACAGACAGGAAAGCAGTGAATAATACAGTTAAACCTATGCTAGCATACTTATTAACTTCAAACCTTGGACATTTCATAATTAATTCAAAAGTGGCTCCAGAAGCAAAAAGAAAAAACCTAGTAATTAATGTTATATTTTCCTTCATTTAATTTTGAGTTTATTAAAAATTAAAGCGATAGCTCTAATTATTTTAAATTTCCAAACACCGGAGAGAGGCTTTTTATCTATATTCATACTCTCAGTGGTTTTCCCTTTTAATTTATCATAAATTTCAGCATCCTCAAAAGGATGAAATACTAATTTTTTTTTTTGTGTATTATTTAGTGTATTTAGAGTGAAATTAAATGTAGTATTTTCTAATATTTGAAATTCATGAAACCCGGATAATGGGAGGCTCCCCAAGGAATTTTCATTGAGTTTACCAATCATATTAATATCCCAAGAAATTTTTACTGATTGGCCAAAATAAACCCCGTAGTGACCATCATTTAAAATTGATGATTCAATTTTTATTGGATGCTTCAATATTGGATCAACTACACTTATCTCAAATTCAATTTCCTTTGTTTCAAAAACTTTAATATAAACTTTTTTTGAAATTACAGACTCTTTATTGATGGCTGTTAACACGTAGCTTTGATCTTTTAAAATTTGTATTGTTTTTGAACCTGACAAAGAAATATCACCGATTTCTGGGTCTATCGATGCATGATAAGCATTAACAATATTCCAACTTAATACAACTTTTTCATTTCTTTGAGCAATCGTTTTATTTGCAAGAAAGTCTACATCTATATTTCCAGATAAAAGTTCAATTTTTTTTGATTTTAAAAGAATTGTTTTAAAAAAGCTGTCTTTATTACGAACAAATTCCTCTGCATTATCTATTAAGTTTTCATCATTAATATTAGCAATTACATAAGTTTTGTCAAAAACTCCAAAAGACTCTTCTTCATTAAAAAAAACTGTACTTTTATACCAGTACATTGTAACTCCTGCGTCAATCAATCGCTTGCTAAGATTTACAAATTTTAATGATTTTTTGTCATTATTTGAAACAATAATAATTTCAACAGCAGTATTACCATAAGAAATTTGAAGTAAGTTTTTTGATAGGAAAAATAAATCATTATAATCAATAAGTAGTTGAAGAGAATACTTAGATCTTAAAATTTGTATATTAATTTCAGAAATAATATCATATGTCGTGTAAAACTTGAACAAATTTGGTTAAATTTATAGCTGTGTGTTATTAACAAATGTAATTAATTAGACAACTAGAAAAAAATAAGTATGCTAAATAATAATTTGAATCCTTTTGTTGGACTAAAACCCTACTCAAAAAACACAAGTAATTCCTATTTTGGTAGAGAGCAAGATGTTGAGAACTTACTACAGATTCTTCAAAAAAATAAATTATTAACATTAAATGGAGTTTCAGGTAGTGGCAAGACTTCATTAATTAATTCAGGCTTAATTCCTAGACTTCAAAATGGTTTTATTGGCCAAGCAGGAAAAGAGTGGTCAATTACTTCATTTAGGCCAGGAATAAACATTTTACTAAACTTATCTCATGCTCTGACTCAAAATAATGTACTTAAAGTAGATTCTAAGTCCAATACCACAGATCAAAAATATTATTCTGAAATTATCTCAAATTCAGGATCAATGGGAGTTGTTGAGATTTATAAAAGATCAGATATATTTAATAAGAAAAATCTCTTAATTATTATAGATCAATTAGAGGACTTATTTAAATATGAAAAATATTTTGATTCTTCGAAAAGTGAGGATGACAACAATTTAATGGATATTATATATAGATCCGTTACAATGAAAAATACTGCAATATATTTCTTAATTTGCATAGAAACACCATATTTATCAAAACTCACATCTTATAAGAAGCTTCAAGAAATAATAAGTAAATCTCAATACGCTATTCAGAATTTAAATCAAACAGGGATTAATCAAATTTTAGAAAAGACATTTAAAAAGCAAAATATTCTATTTGACTCTAAGGTTGTTGATTTATTTAACCAAACATTGAAAGAAGAAATAAGCTACCTTCCAAATTTTCAATTTTTATTATACAAATTATATGAAAAATTTGTTTTAAATAGTTCTGAAAAATCAATAATTGACATAGAAGACATAGAGGACTTAGGTGGTCTTGAGCACTCTATAGCTAAAGATTTTGAAACTATTTACTCTTCTTCAACTAAAGAAAATCAAAAAATCGTTTCTCTTCTTTTTAAGGCGATTTCATCTCCTCAAAACAATACTGACATACAATATGAAAGCATTCTAAATATTTCTGAATATACAAATTCAACAATAGTTGAATTATCAAAGATAATTAAGTCTTTTAAAAAGACATTTAATAATTTATTTGATGTTTTTGAGCCCTCAATAACTGGAATTTCAGCATCAGCAAATAAAACCTATGATGCTAAAAATATTCTTACATTGAAATATATTAAGTTTTTAAATTGGGAAAGATATACAAAGTGGCTTGATGAAGAAAAAACTAATTTTAAAGATTTTAAGGATTTTTCAGAAATTGCGATTAAAAAAAGCAACAACCAAGTAGGTTTTTTAAAAACACCTGTATTGGAAAGAGCCATTGTTTGGCGGAAAAACGCATCAACAAACAAAAATTGGGCAAAAAAATACAAGCTAAATTTTGAACAAACAATCAATTTTATTAATGAAAGTGAACAAGATGATTTAAGAATTAAAACAGAAAAAGAAAATCAATTAACCAGAGAGCGCAATAAAGACCGACGAGCAAAAAAAAGAGCCTTAATAGTTGCAGGATTTGGAATTATAGGAGCGCTAATAACGATTGGGCTTTGGATAAAAGCAAAAGAGGCAGAAAAAACCGCAACTAATGCATCAGAAATTGCAAAAAAAGCGCAGAATGATGCTGAAGAAGAAAAAGATAATGCTTTGTCTGCAACAAGAAAGATGAAAATAGCAAAGAAATATGCTGAGGATGAAAGAATCAAAGCTTTGTCTGCACAAAAAAATATGGAAATAGCAAAGAAAGATGCTGAAGATGAAAGAAACAAAGCTTTGTCTGCACAAAAAGAAGCTGTAGATGCAAAAGAAGAAGCTATAGCAAAAGCTGAAGAAGCAAGGATACAAAGAGAAATAGCTCAAGATGAATCCACTAGAAATAAAACTCTCAAAGAGCTTATAGAACTTGAGGCGGATTTTAAAGATTTAGTAATTAAATTAAATTCAGCTTATCAAGAAAACAAAATTGAGGATCTCAAAATACACATAGATTCATCGATTATAAAACAAAAAAGGTTTGCTAAACTTAAACAACATGAGTCAATTGAATCTGAGGAAATTACTGGTGATGAAAGTATTTTAAAATTAAATCAAAAAATCTTAACAATTTTAAAAGAAAAAAATTCTTATGGAAAAACAGATATGTTGTTAACTAAAAACAAAAAAAATTATTCTATTAGAAGTTTTGACATACTAAACAATAAGAAAATAGCATATGCAGGAGACAAAGGAGTAATTAATTTTTATGATATTCCTCCTTCAGATGGAGTTAAGTCTAATGCTTTACCAATTAGTAACATCAAAATTGTAGAAAATTATTCTAACATTGATGATAGAATTAGAAACCTTGTTTATGTTCATGATAGTATTCTTATTGCTACTACATTTTCAAAAAAAGTATTTAAAATTAATCCTAAAAAAAATTCAACCCTAACACTTAAACCATTTCATAAAATTTCTGAATACAAAAACGATATTCTTGATTTTTTCGTTGATGCCACTAATAATAAACAATTCCTTATCACCACAGACTATATAATTACATTCAATAATTATAGTTTGCCAACTAAAAATATAAAATATAAAAATATTAAAGCAACTTATTTCAGAGATTCAAAACTCTTTATTGTCTCACAAAATAAAGTATTTGTTATAGATGAAAATGGAAATAGTGAAGAAATCTTATTAGATATTGACCTTAATGACATGAATATCGTGAACAAGTTATATGTCACAGCTACGTATTTGTTTTTAGCTAATGAGAATGGAAATGTTTTTGGTTATGATTATGATACTAAAGACATTAAAAACAAAAATCCAAAAAAACAAAAATTTAAATTTCTAGACCATAGTTCAAGTATCACTAGTATGTTTCTAGAGGAAGACAAAAATCTGTTATTTACAGCAAGTTTAGATAATAAAATATTTAGATACAATATTGACTATGCATCAGAATTCATAAGAAACTCTAAAGCTAATTTTGTTGGACATGAAAAATGGATTTGGGATATGAATACCTATACTGACAAAGCCAACCAAAAATTTTTAATTACTGCAGATGAGGAGGGAAATCTGTTAAAATGGTATATAAATCCTGATGAATTTTTAGATAAAATAGAGCTACTTTATAAAAAAAAATATTTAAATAAATAAATTTTTATGACCATTTTATGTATTTGCAGTAGTTCTTTAAATGATATTATTCCTGTTAATATTATTTATAACAATCTATTGAATACTAATTATAAAGATACTTTAAATATAGATTTAATAACTACAGACAATTTATTAATATCAAACATTTTCCTCGGGGAGAATATTGTTAGAAAACAATATGGGTTTTTATTCAAGAAGCTATTTTATGGTTCATTAAAAAAAATAGAAGCTAATGATTATGATTTAATAATAAAAATTTCAAATAATTTTAAAGCTGAAGTTATTTTTAGTCTCTTAAAAATTAAAAATAAAATAAGGACACCTTTTAAGTTTTTAAGTTTTTTTAAAAAATTATCTAAGACTTATAAAATAAGTTTGGTGGAAAAAAAAACAAGTCAACTTTTAGAACAGCTTCGTCTTTATGGAGCAACGAAAAATTTAGTCCCTGTAATTAAGATCAATAATATAGTTTATTCAAAGACATATGAAATGGCCAATTGGGTTTTAAAAAGCTCAAATAAACCTCCTTTAAGTAACAATCGGTTTTGTTTTATTTATATAGATAACTTAATTAGTGTTCATACAAAAGAGGGAGACTTATTAAAAAAAATCATCAACTCTCTTTTAGAAAAAAATATGCTAGTAATACCTCTTTTCAAAAAAAAATTTGATATTCTTGATGCTATATCTAAAGATATTTCTTTAAAAAAAAGAGGCTTATTAATTGATAATTTTGTTCAAAACAATGACTCTAATTATTTATATTTATTTTTAAAATATTCTAAGTTTGTGATTACAAACGATGAGTCGTTAAAAATAGTTTGCGAACCAATTGAAAAACCATGTGTATATCATAATTTTAATGATTATGAAGTAACACATCAAAATGTTCTTCGAAATATTAACCTTCTAATTAATTAATTATGGCTAAATGCGTATGCAGCGGTGCTAAAATTAAATGTTCGTTTGGAGCAGGACCAAAATCTATGGTTGTACTTCCTTTAAATAGAACTCTTACAGCCAATACAAAACCAATTGCTAATACCTTAGATGTTATTCCTTTTTTAAATATTCCTGCATTTGGTCAATGTAAATCTCCAGCAAACCCTATGAATTGGAAAATGGCAGGTCCAGTTCCTGTTTTTGTTCCTTCCTCTTGCATACCTATTCCAGTTAGTCCTTGGTCACCTGGAGCAAAGAAAACAAAGTTAGGAAATCAACCTGTCGTATTAGAAAATAGTAAAACTATGTGTGTTTGGGCAGGTTCTATAACTGTGACTGATCCGGGCCAAAAAAAGATAGACTGTAACTAAATCAAAACCTTTTCAATTGTTGTCTGTTTAATAATTATTATCAAAACCAAAGTAAGAACGACAGATTACATAAAATCAAAATTTTAAATTATTTTAATCCTAAAATTAATCATACTTTTAAGTTACAAGTTTTACAATTACACAGTTTATTAAATTTATCATTATACATTGAACACATACGCATCAGAGGGGAAAGAAAAGAAAAGTACCACTTCTTATCATAGAAGTAATCAAGATGGTGCATTTCAATCTGAAGATACTAGGTCTGAAGCTATTCAAATGCAACACATACAGGAATTAGCCAATAGTAGCCTGCAATCTCCAGAAATTTTTCAACTTCAGGCGATGGCAGATAATTTTATTATCCAGAGAAAACCTGGCGATCAAGAACAAAAAAATGACAATTCTGGATTTAAAGAAAGTTGGTCAAAAGAAGAAAAAGCTTTTGTTTGGATTGAAGGGAGCAAAAAATTTAAGCGTAAAAACCCCGATAATACTAGCGATAAGTTGCCTGAAAAACTGTCATCTGGTGAAAAAGAAGAAGTTCCAAATGCTACCCTGACTAATTTTTCTTTTGATTCTGCTATTAATATTTCTGACTTAAAATTAGAAACCATAGACCATATGGACTCACGGCAAATAACTCAGCTAAATCCAAAAGGTGATAAAATTAGAACTTTTTTACAAGATGAATGTAAACAAAGTTGGCACATAGCAACAAAAGAATTAAATAGAGATAGTACTACAGAAGATTCAGCAAAAATAGATAACCGCCGAAACATGTTGCGTAAAATATGGGAATATAGACAATGGCACCACAACTTTATTCTAAATAAAACTCAAAAAGCTCTTGGCGGCGATAGACTAACAGAATGGGCAGCAGCAGGAAGCACAACACTAACCTCAGATATTGATGTAAATTTAAAAGGAACAGATACTGAAGCGGCAGTTCAAAAGTTTAATGAAATCTTTATTGCTGATGGTTGGAACTATGAAGCAGGGATTGTCTATGATGTTAATGTTTATGCGCTAGACTTTATGCACAAGGAAGCAACCTTTGGTAAGGGAATGGTTAATAAAAAATCTCATGGCATCATTGACGTTACCAAGGATATACATGGAAACGTGTTGACGAAAAAAGATACTGTAAAAGATAAAAAAATTATTGATAATACCACTTCTAAGACAGGCATAGTTGCAAAAGAAGGAGCAAGAAAAGGAAGAGCTGAAGGCGGGTTTGATGGTTCTAATGAAAATATTATTGAAGCAGATAAAATAGATCAAGATATTTGGACACATGTTAAAACTAGATTATACATGTCTAAGTCTGAATGGGATTCACATTCCAAGACTATTGGTTTAGATGATACTACTAAAACGAAGATAGAAGAGCGCTTTGAAAACTATTCTAAGACATTACAAGACAGAATGCTTAAAGATTCTCCATCTACAATTGTTGAAGTAGAGGAAGGGAATGCTGTTTTGGCTGTTGAGGCTTTAAAATCCTTTTCCAAAAAAGCAACAGCGAATGGAAAAGAGATGGACGAGGATATCTTAGAGGCTAAATCTTCAAATTTAATGATGGCTTCAAGTAATCGAATTTATGAGGAAAAATTAGGTATTATAAATGCTCTCCGTCAAACACTAAAAGGCCAAGTTAAACAATATGATGGTATCCTAAACAGTAATCGTATCCCTCTAACAGACTCTCTTCAACAAGAACTTGATCTTATTAATCTAGCTATTGAATCAAATTTACAATTATTACGCAATATGCTAGCAGAAGCAGCATTATTTTCTAATGAAGCCTATATAACCGATGGAGCAGTAAATCATGCTGTTGTTGGAACTCAAGTAGGGATGGCTGTAAAATTAAAAAATTCTGAATCTAAAAATGCTGTTGTAGAAAATTTAGCAGATTCTTTAAAAGAAATAAGTCGTCATGGAGATACTATTGGTGAGGCTTCCTTTAAATCAGGCAAGTACCTATTCCGTATGGCTGATGCAGCATTGAATATGGGATTTACTGAGTTAAGTATAAAAGAGATCTATAATAGTGCCGTACACATATCTAGTACAATTAAAGGAAATAGTAATTTATCTGGAGAAGCACAAAAAACAGAGAGCGCCGCAGCTATACAAAAAATAACTGGATGGGAAGGCGTTGATTCAGCAGATAAATTAAAAGCTAAAGTTAAAGAAGTTGCACAAGAAATTATTATTTGGTATAATAAAAAAGACGCTGCCTTTAGTGGTCAAGACAGCAATGCAGTTGGAACAAATAAACCAAAAAAGAAATAGTTATCTGACTATTAAAAAAGTTAAAGATAAGGTGTTAAACGAGTTATTAAATAACATTAATAAATAGAGATTTGAAACATAATATTATTCTTAGAAATCTCCCCAAAGAAAAAATTCAAATAGACATTTGGCCTTTTGAAATTCAAGGTGGTTTTAGAGGTTTTCAACAAGTACCAAATGGCTTACATTATATTGCAGTTTTATTTCACAACACATATCCTGGTTTTTGGTGTTTTATAGAGGGTGCTACTGTTGTTAAAGCGTTTAACTTAGAAAAGTCTCAATTTATTGATGCAGATAATAAAACCACTATTGCTTCTCAAGCACTAGCAGATAGTGGGGCTATGAATAAAGACCTGATTGTTTTCCCAAAAGCTTCAGAACTACAATGGTACAGATTAACATCTCATATTAGCCCTAAGAATTATGATCAAATTATAAATTTAACCCCTTCTTCAATCTCAACTAATATAAATGATAAAGAAGTCATAGCTGCCTACCAAATGGCTTTCTTAAAGGTAATCGTTTGCCAACCAGAATTGCTAGAACCATATAAAATGCAACTATGGAAAGAGTGGATTCAAGCTTTTTATCAAGCAAACGTAACAACAATTCAAAATCGGATTACTTTGTTTCCTATAATTATAGATTTATTAATTCTTCATCAAGAATTGATGCCAAAGGCATATGATTCAGAATTAGTTTTTATAAAAAAAGAAGCCAAAAATTTTATATATAAACTTGAAATAATTGGCGATTCTTTGCTATCACAAAAAGCAAAACAATATCAGTTTTTTATTCATTAAAGAATATTAAGTTCTGAATCGTTAATGGAAATCATTTGTAATGACGTGGTTATAAATAATTCAACATTTTTAAAACTCCCTATTGGTTTTTCATGAACCAGATTAGATTTATAAGAAATAAAGTAATCACCATCTGTTTCTGCAAAAAAAAGAGATCCAATAATTGATTTAACATTTAACTTTTCAATTATTTTATATAATATTTTATCTGGCTCATTATATGCGTTGGGTAGAGAGCAAAATATTTGAAAAATAATTCTATCCTCGTGGCTACCGTGAAATATGGCAATATTCATTTTTTTTTCATTTATTATATAACTAAAACCGATTACGGCTTGACCTTCTGCATCAACTTCAGTTATATTTTCTCCACCAATTTCAGATAGATATTTTTTAATTTGATTGGTGTAACTCATTTTATTTTTTTATAATTTTATAAATCTGGTTAAAGCTGTTTTATAACCCTCTTCTTCGCTTAGTTTTTTAAATTCATCGCTATTTTTAATTAAAATACTCTCAAAACTTTGTTTATTATTTTCAAGTATTGTAATTAATTGCCCTTCTATTTCTTCATTAGAAAACCATTTTCTATTTGACGCAAGATGTATCGCATCCATTGTTTTTTGCTCAAAATATCCACCTGATTTTTTATCATTTGTCAATGTATCTAGTGTAACTGTAAATTCTTTTTCGGCAGTAGCCCAACTAAATGTTGGTTCTTTTTTCTGTATTTCTTTTTCTATTGCCTCTAAAGCTTCTTGTTTCCCTAGTTTTTTAACTTTAGATTTTAACCAAGAATAATTGAATTGTTTTTCTCTTGTTTGAGCAACTATAGTATTTACCACATTCATATGAACAGTACAAAGATCCTTAATATTATTCATAGCAAAATCATCTATTCCTTCAGGCTTAATAGTTTCATTGTATTGCTTAAGTGATTTTTTAATAATCTCTTCACGTTCTTTTATTTGTTGATTTAATGGTTTTAAATCAGCTTGAGGATCATTAGCAATTAATTCACGTTTTTCTTTTTTAAGCATTTCAGCTTTATGATACAATTGAACTAATCCGAAAATATTATTAGATCTTTCAGCTTTTATAGAATCAGTAGCTTTTTCACCATCATTGGCTTTATCAGAGTTAAGATGAGATTCTAATGAAGCCATGTCTACATCTAAACTATCCCCTCCTTTGCCACCACTTACTCTGCCCTCTGCTTGTTTTTCTTTATGGACGAAATAACCATGCATTAGATTACAAGCTCCTTTAAATAAGTTTACACAACCATGAATAATCTTAATTGTCCCTGCCACAGCTATACCTGATGGTCCTGCAAGAAGAGCAATAAATTCACTTATATTAAAAATAAAATCAACAATTTCAAGTCCCAGTTGTCTATCCAATCTTTTAACATAAGTTTGAATGATTTTAACTTCATCCTCTGATAAGGTTTTTCCTTTATCTAGGCCCTGAACAAGATTCCATTTGCTTTGATTTTGCATCATATTCATGATATTAACAAACATCGAAACACCGAGAGCTAATGGACCAATAACGACATCCGCAGATTCTTTTGCTGCTACTGCCGCAGAGTCACCAGCCAATGATAAGATAGAATATACTCCATCTACAGAACTTTTAATTCCATCTGCACCTGATTTAAAAGCACCGGCTCCCTGAGCAACATCTTTAGGTTTTTTCTTCCACGCTTTAGCACCAGAAGTGAAAGCATCTTTAAAGTTTTTAGCTGCAGCAGCAAATCCTAATGTAGCTCCAACAATATCTCCTGCTTTGCCAGCGTTAGCTTCTTCCTTGGAATCTCCACGCTTCCCCATTTTAACTGTTCCGTCCGGATTTTTCCCTTTACTAACTATATCAGTAGCTTTTTTACCATCATTTACTGCTGCTTTACTAATATCTACCCCTAAGCCAGCTATTTCGTTTAAATCATTAGCCTTATCTAATAAATTCTCCGCTTTACTTGGTTCTGGTTCAGCAACAGTCAAAGAAAGTGCTGTCCATTCAGCATGTGATTTTTTTTGTCCCGCATTAGCAACAGTTGAAGATTTATTTTCAAGTATTTTTGACGCATCAACTACGTTATACCACATTTTATCGGGCCCCTCGGCAAACCAAACTAATCCATCTATAGCTTTATTCCACATATGTGGTCCTGTTTCACCCTTTGATATCCATTTTAATTGGACCGGTGAATTATTAACAATTTTATCTTTTATTTCAAGAGCTGAAGAATTGTTTTTACTGATTCGTTGTAAAGCTTTGGCTCCCATACTATCAGCCTCTCTTTCTAAAGCTGTATTGTCATTTACTGCCATGCCGTTAACAGAAGTTGTTGGCTTTACTCTACCTTGTGCTTGTTGCACTACATGGCCCAATTCATGAGGTAAGTGTTTTTCTTGGCCAGAAGCTAGGTGAATATCTGAACCTTGGGCATAGGCATGCGCTTGAACTGCTGCTGGTTTATCTGAATTTCGATGAACTTTTACATGGTCTAAAGACATTCCAGAAAGATTTTCCATTCCCAATTTTAGATTGTCTGGAAGTCCAGTATTGTTTTCTTTAAATTGAAAGGGTGCTGTTGTATTGCTAGAAATATCGGCTGTAGCTTGTAATTGAGCTATTTCACCGTTAATTATGCCACTATCTGCTGATTCTTGAAGTTGTTGTAATTGAATGGCTTCAGGACGACTGTCCATTAATTGAACCGCTAAGTCATTTTGGGGTTGAGATGGACTTTCTTGAGATGAATTTTTTGCCTCTTTTTTTTTTACAAGTCCTTTTTGAGCAGCCATACATTTAATCTAGAATTAGATGATACCAATATACTAAATTAATTTAATTAGTTGCATGTTCTAATTGAACGGTTCTGAAATTAAATATGTTTTTATTTGCAAACTCCTGTTATCTTTTAGACCAAAAACTCATAGTATCTATGATTGATTGAAAGCTAAAATCACATTGATTAAGTAATGATTCTTGTATTGATGATTCTTTTTGTTCAACTTTAATATCACTTTTTCAAACTTAAAAAAATAAATTTTTATGAAGAGAATATTTTCTATGTATGTGTTCCTTCCTCTGCCAATTCTTTTGCTTTATTAATAACATTAGGTATTTCTTTAGACATGTTATTGCTATCCTTTCTTGCTTTTTTATCACTTTCAGGAACTCCAGGTAGTTCAGGTAAACTTGGTTGGGGCTTAAATAGGTTTAATTTCTCCTGTAAGCCTTTCGCTTTTTCATAACCTTTTTCTTCAAGTGTTCGTAATGCATCTTTTAATCGCTTTCGTTTAGCCGCATCTTTAATATTTATTTCTTTTTGTCCTTTAGTGTTTTTACCCGTTTGTTGACCGTCATAATCTTGGTTATAATTTACATCGTTTCTGTCCATACTTTCATTACCAACAGTTGGCAATACATTTAATAAAACATCTGAGCTAATATCAGTAGTTACGTCACCAATTACATAACCAATATCATCTCCTGTTTTATTTGTATTATCATAATTTTCATATAAATTCTTTTTTAACTTTAATTGATTTAACTCTTCTTCAGAAACGCTGCTGGCACCTCCCCAGTGTTCACTTCTATTAATTTCATCATTTATACTAGTTAATTCTGCTTCTTGATCTTTAGCGCTCATAGATTTAAACCTTTCTAGTTCTCCTTTTGGCGCATTTCCACCAAGACCAGTTTTTGAAATTCTATTTTCATATTTATGACCAAATAAATTATTTTTAGCCGAAGATTCTTTGTCTATAACAGTTGTTCTATCAAGTTCCATCTTGACAGATTTGTCATGACCGTTTCTTATTCTGTCTAAATCAGATTGAACATATTTTCCTTGATTGCGATTATTTAGTGTTTTTCTACCGTCTGACCAGGCTTGATTAGCCCCAATAGATGCGCCCTCAGAGGCTCCTTTAGCAACACTCCCATATAATTCACCTCTTAACTCAGTAAACAAGCTTGGATCAGAGTTGGTAAGGTTTGCAATACCGTCTGCAACTAATTTCAAAGCAGTTGCTCCAATATTAATTCCTTTGAAGATTGATGATAACCAAGAAAGGAAGGCGCTAATAGGGGCAAATACAGTGGCCATTGGGGGAAGAAGAATACTTAAGCCACCAAGCCAAGTTGCGGTTGCAGAAAAGACTCCTCTAGCCAATTCTACAAATTTTTTGAAAGAGCCAAGAACAGCAGAAATTTTACCCCAAATTGTTTTTGATCTCTTCTTTATTTTTGCCCAAAACTCTGCCATTATATCTTTCATTTGATGAGCTAAGCTTTGAACCCAAGGTCCGTCATCAATTCTTCTTTCTGATTTCCCGGTTTCTAAGTCTAAATCAAACTTTTCATCACTTACTTTTCCTCTTCCATCTTTTTTAGGAACAAACTTTTTTGTACCAAAAGATAAAAACTTAATTCCGCCAGCTACAGTACCAAATTTTACAGCATTCCATATGGCACCACCTATAGTAACAACTCTTCCTTCTGCTCGAAGACCATCTCGTCTTTCTTGCATTTTTTTTCTATCATCTCTTACCTCATAGAGAAGGTTTTTCGCATCTACATAATTGGCTTTTTGTTCTGCTCTTAACTTTGCCCTTCTGTTCAACATTTGATGATGCACTTCGTCTTCACGTTTAACTATATTATCACTGATATTTCCAAGCTTATAGTGTTGAACATAATACGCTTGTGCCATTCCGTCAGCATCTTTAGCTTTAGCTAGTAAAGTGTCACTCTTTTTAGCGTCACGCAAAGAACTATTTTTGTAATTTTTTAATTTAGATTTTTTGAACCTTTTTTCTTTTGTATTCAAAACTTTATCATGCATTTTTGAAAGATAGGTTTCTTTAGCTTGTTGATATAGGGCGGTGGTTTCATCTCCAGGGTTTACATTTTCAGCAGCATCACTATAATAAGAATTTACTGCTGCATCTCCTTTTATAAAGGTATCAAACTGATCCATTTGGCCGTAGTGTTTTTGTATATTCATTACCACACCTTTTAGGGACTTTCCTAGACCTTTATCTTTTTTTTCCTCAAGTTTTTCTTCTCCTGTTTTTTTCTTCTTGGGAGAAACTTGAGATTTCATGGATGCCTCTATATCTTGTTGATCAAATGAACCGATACCTTCTTCAATATCGTTAACACCTTCAGGCTTGGAATAGTTGGATATAATACTCGTGGAAGTAGAAATTATATCATTATTTTCTTCACTATCTATAATTTCAGATTTAACATGATCTTTTTCTGAGACAATTGTTTTTAAATATGCTTCAAGTTTTTTTATTCTCCCCCCTGTCCAATCATTTTTATGCTTTTCATTCCAATTAATTATCGTTTTTTCGATAGATACTAATGTAGAATACCTTTCTTGGGCATCAGCCCCCTCTTTTGTAAGCTTTTCATATCTCCAAACTAAAGCATCTATTTTTTTAACCCCAGCACCTCTTTTTTTTCTTTTCTCTTTTGTTGATTCCTGAAACCCTTCAAGTGTTATTTGTCGTTGAATTGTTGAATTATTTTCTTGATGCTCTGAAGACTGGTCTAAGCTGTTAAATTGGTCTGCCATTTCTTGTAATTGGCTAACACCTGAAGTTTGTTGACTCTTCTCTGATAGGGTTTGAAGTTGTTGTATTTCATTTGAGCTAGTACCTTCTGATTGAATACCAGCATTATTGTTTTTTTTAGATGACACCTCCTCAAAAGACCCTTTTTTACTTTTATCTTTTTTGAGTTTTAAAGCGGCATGCATAGACAGAATTAAATTATATGTATTTATAAATTTATGGTTTTTTTTACTCTTAAAAAAATTATGCCGAATTTCTATTATTATCTAACTATTTTTTTTGAATAATAGTGTTGAAATAAATAAACAAAGCTTACTCTTTATCTCTTTCTAAATCTCTTGCTTCTGTAAGTGCAGAGGAAATCATTCCGGAGGGTATAGCTATGATCCCAAGACCAATCATTAAAATAATAAATGTAAATATTCTACCACCGATAGTTATTGGAACCGCATCTCCATAACCAACAGTTGTTAGTGTTACTACAGACCACCATAAACTAGAAAATATAGAGGAAAATGCTTCTGGTTGAACCGCATTTTCAAAATAATAAATTCCTACAGCAGAAATATAAATAAGAATTAAAGAAACAACACTAAACATGGTAAGCTCTTCTTTAATCATGTTGAAAGCAACAGAAAATCGATTAATTGCCTTGTTATATCGAACTAATTTAATAATCCTAAAGAGCCTAAGAAATCTTAGTATCCTAGCTGATCTCAAATCAAATCCAAAAGATAAGTAAAAAGGAAGAATGGCTAATAAATCAATAATTCCATAAAAACTAAAAATAAATTTTATTTTTTTATCAGTAAAATAAATGCGAATAAGGTATTCTAAAGTAAAAATTATAACAGAAAGAAATTCAAAAGTATTTAAAATATATAGTGTCTTTTGATCTAAATCAGGTAAAGTCTCTAATGTGAAAGAAATAATGGATAATAAAATTAGAAACTGAATTAAATAATCTGCATATAATCCAAGATTTTTTTGTTTGCTCGTATGTGTTCGATCAACTTTATCTTTCATCCTTTTTATTTTTACTCTGTTTTTAAGATAATCAATGTCTACTGAAGTTTATAACAGTATCACAACTTTTAATCATCTAAATTTAATTAATTTAAATTTAATCACTTTTTTTGTTGGCATTAATTATAGATAAATAGAAATTGAATCTACATCATTTAAAAAATTTAAAATAGTTTATCTCTCTAAAAGAATAATAACCACTATGGATAGTTTAAATAAAAAACTTAAAGTATTGCACTCGTTTATGTTTTAAATGATTAATTTCTTTTCTATATTAGTAGCTTTAAACAACTAAAATATCGAAATGAGAAAATTATTATTGCTGTTATTTGTGGGGGTTATCTGTTCTTGCCAAAGCCCAAATGGAACTGTTACCACAAACGATGAGCGTTCCGAAATTATTAAAACCCTTTTTAAAAATGTAAGTGAAGAGAATATAGATTACCTAAAAGAGGTATTCTCTGATGACATGACGTTTGTAGACGCTAGAAACAATACCAAAGACAAAGCAGGTTTTATTGCTGGTGTTGAAGGACTTTTTGAGATGTTTGATGAGATTAGCTTTGAAGATGTAGACGGAGATGCTACGGGTTCTGAAATAGAAACAACAGTTTATGACAATGGAATTGTTTGGACTAATATCTGGAATACCTTTA
>Ga0228642_1000041_pt1 | contig 55383 bp, 46 predicted proteins | sample 53DmetaG_FD_190071 | JGI IMG/M metagenome (GOLD analysis project Ga0228642, IMG submission 190071) | Seawater microbial communities from Monterey Bay, California, United States - 53D | ecosystem: Environmental > Aquatic > Marine > Coastal | place: USA: California | collected 2016-09-29
GGCCCCGTAATAAAGCTTACCGTCGGTGAGCACACCGTCACAATCTGTAATGATCAATCGTATCATAGCAAGTCTTTAATCAAAGCTTCAAGATCACTGAGCTTAAGCATGTTGGGTCCGTCCGACAATCCTTGATCTGGATTTGGATGGGTTTCAATGAAGAAGGCATTCGCCCCCCATAGCTTCGCAGTTTTAGCGAAGAATGGCACATAAGCGCGGTTACCCCCGGTGGTCCCCTCATTACTCTGCGTCTCTTGCGCACTGTGTGTACAGTCCATGACCACATGATCTGTTAAGGCAGCAAGTTTCTGGATATTTCTAAAATCTACGACCAATTCGCTTGGACCAAACAAGGTACCACGCTCGGTCAACCACACCTGGTCATTTCCCGTGGACTTCACCTTATCCACAGCGAACTGCATCTTCTCTGCGTTCAGGAACTGGGCTTTTTTGATATTCACGATTTTCCCGGTTTTCCCCGCTTCAATCAACATGTCTGTTTGACGGCATAGGAAGGCAGGAATCTGAATGATATCCACGCGGTGTCCGTGGCTGGCAATCTGTTCTGGGGTATGAAAATCTGTAGTAATAGGCAGGCCAAATTCTTCGCGAATGGCCTCTAACATGGTAATACCCTTTTCTATCCCGGGACCGCGAAAGCTACTTAACGATGTGCGATTGGCTTTATCAAAGCTGGCTTTAAAGTAAATCTCAACGTTGAGCTCTTTTTTAATACGGGCCAATTCCCCTGCGACTTCTCGCAACAGCGCAGGGCTTTCAATCACACAGGGTCCGGCAATGATAGTCATGTAAGCAATCTTTCGTTGGGTGCAAGTATAAACGTATGCCTGCGGTATTACGTATCAAAAGTAGGGAAAGATGTGTGAACACTTGTATTGTGCGGATTTTCTATTTTTTCACAATACTTGACTATCTCCCTGATTCGAGGCTAACTTTTCATATACAAAGTTGTGCAGCGTAATGTATTGCGGAAAGACCTTGGGACTTTTCGAATAATAGATACTACTCTTTTTTCCTTAGTGGCGCTAGCAGCAAATAGAAAATCCAAGCGAACCATGAGATGAACAACACCGCAAGAATCCAGGCCAGCTTTTCATTACCAGAAGTTTTACTCGAGGATAAAATTGAAAGAATGGGCAAGAACCAAACAAAAATGATAATACCTAAAAAGAGAAGAGCGGTCAAGAGTTCCATACCCAGAGTTTATGCTGTACAACTTCTTTTATGCTCCTGTTTATGCCCTTTATAAAGAAGGTCCACCAGTGAAATAGAATTTGTACAGGTTTATTGTTCTTTTTCCGGGTTGTTATGAGTGCAGAAGAAGTTGGATTTGTGTTTTATTAGTTTCCGTTAAGATATTAATTAAACCGTTTCTACGGAGGTAATTCATTTTCATTTTCGCTAAAGTCGAGTTTTTGAGCTAATTGGTCCCGAACCGCCCTATCTAGCGGACTTTCGATGGAAAGCGTTGTGTTTTTCGCAACGTGAGTATATACTGTAGTAGTGTCGATGTTGCTGTGGCCCAGTAACTCTTGAATGTAGCGCAAGTCTACTCCTTTTTCTAAAAGATGCGTAGCGTAGCTGTGACGTAGCATATGCGGGGTAATATGTTGTGATATACCGGCGTTTTTAGCCGCGCGAGCAACGATGTTTGCGATAGAAGTAGCGCTGTATTTCGGGGTGGTTTGACCTTCGAAGAGGTAGGTTTTTGGCTGAAAGAAATGAACGTATTCTCTCAGTAGTGGAAGGAGTGATTGAGGAAGCGGAAGCATGCGGTCTTTACCCCATTTACCTTGACGTATATGAATGGTAGCGCGCTCGATATTCAGGTCAGTACATTTTAGGGATATAATCTCTCCCCTTCGCAGTCCACAAGAGTAAAGTAATGATATGATCAAGCGATGTTTTAGGTTGCGTGTTTTAGCGATCATGGTCAGAACTTGATTGACGGCAATGATCTTGGGGGTGGACTTTATCGCCCGCGGGCGCACTAGGGTTGAAGGTGCTATTGCGTTATTATAAAGGGTCAGCAGGAGTTTCAGAGCGCCGACAAATTGGCGTTGGGTGCTGTTGGACTTTCGAAAGAGTCGAGTCGCACGATAGGTATTGATTTGTGCAAGGGTGTAAGTATTCGGGAGCGTAGGATAAAGTTCTGCGATAAAGGGAGCCATTAAGTGTACGTAGGCTGTGATGGTATTTTGCGCGTAGCCTCGGGCATAGAGCATGCTCTGATATTGCTCTAGTATGGATAAAGTTTCTTTGGTCTGCTCTTTAATTAATGTAGTTGGGAGCGAACGACGGGATACGACTTCGAGGGTGCCAAAATTAGCGGCCGTAGATTGAAGTTCGGCCCAATTCTTTTTGCTGTACAACAGCAGCCAACACTTCATCTCTTTGTCCCAGTTCGCACCGATGCGATGAAGGGCCCGATTTAAAGGGCGGTTAAAAGGGGTGCGTAGCGAAAAGAATCTGCCACGGGAATCACGATAATCGCCGACGGTAATGACAAAGTGTTTCGGGTTGGACATGAGCTAGGGGTTGTCCAAATAAATTGGCCCCAGCGCATTAAATATCCAAGAAATGTTCGAAAGTTTAGGTTATCAGCCGCGAATGCATGAGATGCGACCTTGACGTTCGCGAGTTGCGTATGGTTTATCTAGATTGAATATGATAAACTTACCATCAAATCCTGCCGTCACGGTATTCGTTTGGTGTACTTGATAGAAGATCTCCCTGGCGAAATGAGCAGGTTCTTGTGAATGAGAGTCTTTAATGTCACCAATTATGGTTTTATCATCTTCGGTTACAACATCCATTGAGAACTGAGCTTTTACGCAGCATCCATTTACCGTTCCCATTCCATACTCTGGATACCTATTCTCGATTAGTGTATTTATGGCACGGGCATTCCAAGTGACATTTGAAGGTTCATGGCTATATGATTTCTCAAAAAGCGGATGATAAACGACATGCCGTCCCTAGAATAACAGCTGATATGACAATTAGAATTTAAGTTTTCACTTGAATTGCGCAGAAGTAAATGTAAGACGTCGTTTTAATGCTTTTTACATAATGTCGTAAACTGTTTTTATAGCCCTCTTTTTTTTAATAGTCTTAAATGCGAAATAATTCCACCTATGTATGTTGTTTGATTTGGAGTGATGTTATTTTCTATAAGTGCATCGTACAGAATTCGGTTTAGTTTAGGGTAATGATAATGACTAATTTGGGGAAATAGATGATGTGCAACATGGTTATTAAACCCTCCAAAAATAAAATTGGCAATATTACTAAATGGGTGAAAATCGTTGGAACTTTCTATTTGATTCATTACCCATGACGTATTAATATTTCCATCATTGTCGGCAGTAGGATAGTTAGCCCCATCTACATGATGTGTGATGAAGAAAGTAAATAATGTATACACAGACTGAACCATGTGCATAGAAATGAATGCTACTAATATTACCCAAACAGGCTGTTGGGAATAATAGATCGGCAACACCAAAATATAGCCAAAATAAAAAGATTTTAATACGACAAATGTTAAGTAGTATCGAGCTTTTTGCCAAGTGCTTTCTGGAGCAAATTCGCCAAGAACTAGAAAGTCTTTTAGCAATACCCAATAAAAGGAGTAGGACATGTAGGCAATTGGGGCATACAAGTATTGGTATTTATGGTACCAATTTTTGTTTCCTGATGGTGAGACCCTAATCAGGCCCGTGATTGCTAAATCCGTATCAAACTTTTCTACGTTTGGTGCGAAATGATGCGAATTTATATGTCTTTTTTTCCAAGCTTCGGGGTGCGCTCCAACCAAAGTATAAATGAACTCAAACACCATATTATCCCAAAAAGGTCTTTTAAATATGGAATTGTGACTGAGGTCATGTGCAAAATTAAAACCCATGAGAACAGCTATAAAGCCGAACAAAATAAAGTTGAGAATGAATACTGCTGGATTGGATATTGTAAAAATCAATGCATAGCTCACAATAGCAGCACTAGCATAAAACAAGCCTTTGAATAAAAAATAAAGATTTGCCTTTTTTTTATCCAAATTCATGTTGGAATTTATCTTGTGCAAAATCGAATTATACAATTCATTATGACTTTTTACATGTAGGTGTTTACCCTTCATATGTACGAGGAATAAAAGATTGCTGGCGTCCCATTTTATAGAGAAACCTATAATGTGATTTATAGGCTTGGCCGTAAGACATGTTCATGTAGTTTACATCATGCTTTCTGGCCGTATCAATAAATATTGGAAGAATATTCAGGTAATGCACATGGCTAATATTGGGCAAAATATGGTGCATGGCATGAGCATTAAATCCACCTAAGGTCCAGTTCAGAAAAGTACTGCTGGCATTGTAATCTACAGAAGTACACATTTGCAAAGTCGGCCAGCTAATGGACAACCTTCCGTCTTTATCAGGTGTTGGGTGTTGAACAAAATCAGATAAATGCGAAACCCCTAATACACCAGTAAAAATAATGGAGACCATAAAATGGTTAAGAAAGAATGCTAAGAGAATTGTACCAAAACCAAAAGGCAATAAATACCACGGCAATACTAGCATATAGCTAACGTAGATACATTTAAACAGAATGAGTTTTACAATTTCGATCGGCGGAATATTTATTGAAATAGTCCTGCTTGATTTTCTAAAAAGCATTAAAACCTCACGTATAAAAAACCAATTAATAGAATACAATAGACTTAAAACTGGTGCATAGAGATACTGATATTTATGAAATGATTTCAGGGTTTGGGTTGAAGTCATTCTAATCACGGGATTATTAAGTACGTCGATATCACTTCCTTCAATGTTTGTATAAAGATGATGCGATTCATTATGGTTTTTCCCCCAGACGTATGCATTGTTTCCTTGAAGATTGAAACTAATTGAAAATAAAAGTTTGTTCCAAAACCTACTTTTTACGGCAACACCGTGAGCTGCATCATGTGAGATGTTAAAAGCTGTCAATAAAATTGAAAGCCCCATCAGTAAATAATAAACATAAAACCCTAGAGTCGTTGTGCTAGTTATCATAAGTGAGTAAAACAACACATCGAGACCAAAATAGAGAACTATTTTAAAAACCATAATCTTGTTACCCACTTTAGGAATCTTATTTTCAGAAAAATATTGATCCGTTTTCTCTATAAGTTCTTTGTAAAAATCAGAACCTTTGTCCTGGGAAAATTTTAGTTTGTTCATTCTATATTCTTTAGGTTAAGATTAACTGAGGTTAGAAGGGTTGTTATGGGCGTAATAGAAGTTGTGATATTCGTTTCATTGTAAATGGATGTGCTACATACAAGTTAAGACAACTTTAGCGGTCATTTTATGAATTCAACATCAAGTTAGCACCATTTATAGTCCCTTAATAGCAGAACTCATAAAAAGATACTTAGTACAGTCTCATTATCGAGATGCAGAATACGAGCGATGCGGCCTTGATGTTCGCTAGTTGGGTGCGAGGCCTTAGTCGAAGGTGGTTCAAGTTTGAGTTATAGCTTAATACCCTTAGGATTGCTTTTGAGGTAGACCTCAATAAAATTACGCAGGAAACCAATGCCATACCCTTCATTCATCGTGTTAGTAGTCTGTACCGCGCGTAATGCGACAGCCAGCCCCTCGTGTCGTAAGGCAGTTAAGAACACCGCGAACATATAAAATACATAGGGTGCAAAAGGCATCGCGAACAAGCTATTGTGGAAATAGAAGATGCCCAGGACAGCGAAAATGGCCGTGAGGTAGCGGTAAAGCGTGAAAACCAACGGGAACAAGTGTGTCAATTTTAAGTTACCCGGGTGTGCCTTGGCGAGCAAGGGACGGGCGGCGCCGAAGCGGAAGACTTGGCGGCGGAACTGTTTGAGTGTGGCGCGGCGCTTGTGGTACACATGCGCCTCAGGAATGAATCTGCTGACGGCGTCTGCTTGTTGTAGGCGTAGGCTCAGCTCGACATCTTCGCCACAGACGAAGTTTTCGTCGTAGCCGCCTACCGCTCGGAAGAGCTCGGCGCTCATGCCCATGTTAAAGCCGCGTGGTTGGTAAGAAGTGAGGGTATTTTTGCCGCCGCGTATGCCTCCCGTAGTAAGGAAGCTGGTCATCGAAAAGTTGATGGCTTTTTGCAGGTCAGTAAAATCGGCAGAAGCAGCGTCGGGACCGCCGAAGAGCGTGGTGTCCGGATGGGCTTCTAGGAAGGCATCAATGGCTCGGAGGTAGCCGGGCGGGATGATGCAATCGCTATCGAGAAAGATGAAATACTGGGCCGTAGCTAAGGAGGCAGCACGGTTGCGGGCATCCGAGACGGGCAGGTATTCCTCGTAGTAAATCTGAAGCGGTAATTGGTCGAGGTATGTGGCCAATTCTGGTCTCAAGGTATCCCCGGGAGTCCCATCGCCCAAGATGATTTCAAAACCACTTTGTGGATAGTCCAGCGCTGTTAGGCTTTGGAGGAATTCAGTGACCTCGTCAGGACGTTTGAAGGTCGGCGAAATCAGAGCATACTTTGGGGAAGCGGCAGTTTGAGCCATTACTCCAGGCCAATTTTATCGTTAATGGTGTAATCGTGCTTCTTAGTGCTCTCACGCAACAACAACTCGGCAATGAACCCAACTCCGAAAAGTTGAACGCCCATGATAGTCAAAGCTAAAAGAATGTAGAAGAGCGGATTTTCAGTAATTAATCGGGCCTCTATCCCAGCACTAAGCGCCCACAGCTTGTACCCACCAAGGTAGGCCAACAAGGCGATGCTCAAGGTAAACATAAGCGTGCCGGCGGCGCCGAAAAAGTGCATAGGGCGGCGTCCAAACTTTCCCATCACTCCGAGCGTTGCCAGATCGAGGAAGCCGTTGATGAATCTATTCAACCCAAATTTAGTTGTCCCATATTTACGGGCTTGGTGTTGAACAACCTTCTCCCCGATCTTGCCAAAACCTTTGTTCTTAGCCAAAAACGGAATGTAGCGGTGCATCTCGCCGTAGACTTCAATATTATGCACCACCTCAAGGCGGTACGCCTTTAGGCCACAATTAAAGTCGTTGAGTTTAATTTTTGAAATGCGGCGTGTAGCGGCATTGAAAAGCTTTGTCGGAATGGTTTTAGTCAGCGGATCGTAACGCTTCTGCTTCCAGCCGCTCACTAAATCGTAGCCGTCATCCAAGATCATTCTGCGCAGTTCCGGAATCTCTTCTGGACTGTCTTGAAGATCTGCATCCATGGTGATGACCACCTCGCCAGAGGCTGCTTTAAACCCTTGATTCAGACCTGCACTCTTGCCTTGGTTTCTACGGAAAGAAATGGCCTTGACATTTTCATTTTTAGTGCGAAGTTCCTGGATGACCTGCCAGCTGTTATCCGTGGAGCCGTCATTGACGAATATGATTTCATAGGTATAGCCTTCGCGGTCCATAACACGAGAAATCCAATCGGTCAATTCTGGTAAACTCTCGTCTTCGTTGAATAAAGGAATGACAATACTTAAGTCCAATGCACTCATAAAAATTATACTACCGGTTCATCTTTTTTCATTGCTGCGGCGACAATGAGGCCAATCACTAAGTAATAGATACTGATGAAAGTTAAGCCCATGATTTGTGCTTTGAAACCAAACTGATCGCGCTCCTTTAATTGGGAAACGCCCTCCGAAATTTGAGATTTATCAGCACCCATTCGCTCCATGAATTGGACTGTAAACTCAATGGTTTTTTCTTCCATCATATCTTTAAAATCGGGATCTACAACATTGTACATCAATGCATTAAACAAAACGACCACGGCCGTTCCTAGGATTAAACCGATGACCGAAGTTCCCAATGCTCCCTTGAAGGAAATGAAGCCGTCTAATGACTGTTTCGCTTTAGCCACAGCGTAGATAGCTAAACCGATTGGTAAGATCCATTGGTAAAGTATACCCAACCACCAATACTTAAACAGTACAGTTGGATCCCCTAAATAACTCCATAAAAACATGAGGAGTCCTAGACCTATTACAATGAAAGCGAGCTGTTTACCCTGTGCTTTCATAATTTCAATTTCCTGTGCCATTTTGCTTTTATTTTGCGGTTCAAGCGCTTTTCGCTCACTACAAATATAGTCCAACAGAACCGATTAAAAATTGTTAAAATTCATTGGTCAAACGTCTTCAGTTGGCTTAACTTTGCAATGGGCAAGTCTTACACAACCAGCTCCTGATGAATCCCCCAGGGCGGGAACGCAGCAAGGGTAATTGGTCGTAGCGGTGTGATGTGAGTAGCTTGCCCATTTTTTGTGCCCTAAATTTTGAGGGAAAGGCGTACTTTTGCTCAGTAAATAATATAACTCACACACATGAAATTCTTCATCGACACTGCGAACCTCGCACAGATTCAAGAAGCCCAAGAGCTAGGAGTACTAGACGGGGTAACGACTAACCCATCATTGATGGCTAAAGAAGGCATTAGCGGAGACGCAAATGTGAAAGCGCACTACAAAGCCATTTGTGCAATTGTGGACGGTGATGTAAGTGCTGAAGTAATTGCCACAGATTACGAAGGGATGATTAAAGAAGGGGAAGAATTGGCTGCATTGGATGAGAAAATCGTAGTCAAAATCCCGATGATCAAAGATGGTGTGAAAGCACTGAAATACTTCTCTGACAAAGGCATCAAGACCAACTGTACGCTGATCTTCTCTGCAGGCCAAGCACTGATGGCGGCAAAAGCTGGCGCAACTTACGTGAGTCCATTTATTGGACGTTTGGATGATATCTCGACGGACGGTTTGGATTTGATCGAAAGCATTCGCATCATTTTTGACAACTACGACTTTGGTACAGAAATTCTTGCAGCTTCGGTACGTCACCCGATGCATATCATTCAATGTGCTGAGATCGGTGCAGACGTGATGACTGGACCTTTAAGCGCAATGGAGGCTTTATTGAAGCACCCCCTTACAGATATAGGTTTGGCGAAGTTTTTGGCGGATCACGCAAAAGCAAACGGCTAATACCTATTCGTAACTTATAGTTTTAGGGAAGCCTCGCCTACCGCGGGGCTTTTTTGTACCTTATAAAAAATTGAAAAGGCTGTGATTTATTCCATTTATCCTGAAAGCATTAACGCAGAGACCATCGATGAATGTGTAGCGCGTTTTAAGCGGGGTGAAATTGCCATCATCCCTACGGATAGCGTGTATGCTGTTGCCGGAGATTTTCAGCATCCGTTGGCACTGGAAAAACTGGCTAAAATCAAAAAGGAATCAGTCAAAGCGTCTGAATTTTCATTTCTCTTTACCAACCTAAGCCAGGTATCCGAATATACTCAAAGCGTAGATGGCGGAACTTTTAAACTTCTAAAACGCTGCTTTCCAGGGCCATACACCATGGTATTGGAAGCGAACATTGCATTGGCACGAAAGCTCGGACAAAAGCGTAAAACCATCGGTATTCGAATACCTGATCACCCTATTGTGATGGCTTTGTGCGAAACTTTAGGTCGTCCTTTGGCATCCGCGTCCTTGCACCACGACGATGAAATTATTCAATACCCTACTGATCCGGATGAAATCGCTGCGACCTATGCGCATCTCGCTGATTTTATGATAGACGGTGGTTGGGGTGATAATGTTCCCTCAACGGTTATTGACCTCAGTGGAGCAATACCTGTACTGCTTAGAGCCGGAAAAGGCGATCCGGATGTGATTTAATAAAAGACTGCAGCTTTAATCGGTCCAATTTCCCGTTCTCCAACAGTGGCCATTCTGCGACAACACAAGCTTCCTTTGGAAGCGCTGTTCCCTCCCAAAGACGCAATGCCCTTTTGAGGTCTTCAACATCCTCCATTCTGCGTACTACCATAACCGGCACTTGACCATAACGTTCGTGTTCCCTTGAGCTCATGACTGTTTGAATACCATGGGAATCACAAACAGACTCGAATTTTTCCGGGTGAAGTTTGATTCCCCCAGAATTGATCACATCATCCAATCGACCTTCGAAGTTGAATCGTTTCTTATCAAGCAACCGCACACGATCCTGAGTTTGTAGCTTAGAAATCTCTAGATGCGGCGCAGAAATACATAGGCATTCATCAACATTTATAGAAAATTCCGTCGCCCCTACTGCAGTATAAATGGTACTCCCCAATGGACGAAGAGCAACATGAGAAGCCGTTTCTGTCATTCCATATCCCAAATAAACCCCGTGATAAGTGGCGCTATCGTACCGAGAAGCCAGTGCACTCCCCCCTAACAGTACTGTTTTCACCTTAAGTTGCTTTCCAGCTTCTTGTATTGCAACAAACTGGGCGGGAGTCATTGGAACAAAGTCGAGTCCTTCCGGAACATTTGGCAACGCCCGAGGCTCACACAAATGCAAAGTAAGTTGACCTACATATGCGCGAACGACCATCATAAAGCCACCAATATATTTTGCCGGTAATACCAATGCCGCCGAAGAACCGGGAACCAATCCAAAGGCATTCAATGTGGCACGAGCCGATCCGTAGATCATAGCACGCGATAAAGCCAACGTCTTCGGGCTACCCGTTGAACCGCTGGTCTGTAACGTCCATTCCGATTGCTGACTTAAACAAAATCTTAAAGCACTTTGAACAGGAGCAATATGTACAGGAACACCCTGTAAATCAAGGAGCTCGGCAGCAGAATAACTCCGGTTGTTCCAAACAAAAAATGATTTATTTTCGGACATGTATTTTCGGGTACAGTTTTTGTTTCAACGTGTGCGCAATGAACAAGTTCAAAACAGCAGCAATATACATCAGCCTCATGGTATTCTCTTTCAGCGTTTACGCTGCGGGTGAGGTTGAATATGTATGGCTTACTGTTAGTAATGCAATGAGTGGCGAACCCATCGAAGGGGTTAGCATAACTGTGGATCAAGCCTATATTGGGGAGACCGGTCCTTTAGGACGAATTCTTATACCAGAAGGCACACCAGGTCAACTTATCGCACTTTACCATACCAGCTACGCGGCAGGCTATTATTCCAGGAAGGAACTTCAGGAACGGAACTACGAGGTTTTATTGCGAGAAAGTGTACTGAATATTCAGGAAGTCGTAATTCGGGCGAATCGAATGGAGCAACAGTACCAAAAAACCGCACGAGAAGTTAGAAGCATTGATGCTAAACAATTAGACCAGCAGTTTCAAGCGAATACAGCAGATGCGCTCGCCATCGATCCTAATGTTTTCATTCAAAAATCACAAGCTGGCGGGGGTTCGCCCATGATTCGAGGCATGAGTACATCCCGAGTGCTCGTCCTGGTCGACGGTATAAGAATGAATAACGCAATCTTTAGATCTGGAAATGTACACAACGTAATCTCCGTAGATGAAGAGAGTGTTTCAAATATGGAAATTAGCTTAGGTCCTGGAAGCGTTTTACACGGTAGCGATGCATTAGGGGGTGTAATGCACATCAACACCTTCGATGCTCACTTTGGTGATTCTACAGAAATTTTACAAAGTTTAGTTTTTACTTTGAGCAGCCAAAATGCGCAACTATCGAGAAGACCTAATTTTCGAATCAACTATGGCGGTCTGAATTGGGCGGGAATGACTTCGCTAACCTATACGCAATACCACGATATACGAATGGGCCAGCGAATTCTGCCATGGACACCTGCTTCACATCTAAGTAATACGCAACTCACCTGTTTACCTACTACCATTGGCAGTATAGATACCCTCCGGACACCAGAAGACAAACGGATTCAGTACAACACCTCCTACGAGAAGCGCAACATAGTGCAAAAATTCAAGGTCCGTATTGCGGAACGCACCACTTTTAAATCCGGCTTACATCTCGGTTTGACGGGTGACGTAAATCGCTATGATCGATTCACAGAAATGATGAACGGAAGACCTAAATATGCACAATGGAAGTACGGTCCACAGGCATGGATAATGAGTTATTTATCCATCGAAAATAGAGATCAGACCGCCATAAGCGATTGGATGAAATTCACCTTATCAGGCCAGTACTTCGAAGAAAGCCGTGATACAAGAAAATTTAAAGCCCCGGTAGGAAGATATCAACGCGAACAGGTGTATATAAACCAGATGAATTTTGACGCTAGCAAGAAAATTTCAAATAAGAGCACGGTCCTATACGGAGCCGAATTTATCGGAAATAATCTCACTAGTACTGCCTTCCATTACCATTACATGAATACGGATTCGACCTGGGAAGCACAATCCCGATATGCCAATGGGAGCCATTGGATTAGCGGATCTTTTTTCGCGCATTACGATACAGATTTGAGCAAGCATGTTGCCTTTAGTGCAGGATCCAGGATCAACGGAATAAGTATGTACACGCCTATTTCTTTTCGTGGGTTCAATGAAGACGCGCGTTTAAAATTTCTAGCTCCTAGTGCGGAGATAGGAGTTACTTACCACAAACCTACATTTAAGTATTTTCTGAATTTAAGTTCTGGTTTCCGTGCGCCGAACATTGATGACGCGAGCAAGGTATTCGATTCCCAGCCTGGTGCTGTGATTGTCCCTAATAGCAATCTACGAGAAGAACGGCTGTACAGTGCAGAATTAGGCGCAAAGCAAAAGCTCGGAAAATTATGGGTCGTCGATGCCAGCTTTTATTACAGCTACCTTGATAATGCCTTAGAACGTGCTCCATACACGTTTATGGGAAGTGATAGTATAAATTTCGACGGAGAATTATCCCAAGTTCTTGCCGTTCAAAATCTAAATTATGCTTGGATCTGGGGCTATCAGTTTGGCGTTCGTACGGATATATCAGAGAACTTAAATTGGATGATTCACTGGGCGCATCCTTTTGGCAAAGACAGCCAGGGCTATACGCTGCGCCACGTTTCCCCTTTTAACGCAACTTCAAACTTTTCCTTTCATAAAAATAAGTGGCGTAGCAATCTAATCTTACGCTACAACGGCGCTGTAGATGCCCAAAACATGCCATTCAGCGAACGTTCTAAAACACATATGTATGCACTCAACGATAATGGGGAGGTATACACGCCGGCATGGTATACCATTAATCTCCATGCATCCTATGTATTCAACAAGAACATCTTAGTTCGTGGCGGTATAGACAACATCATGGACGTGCAATACCGCAGTTACGCCAGTGGCATTGTCGCACCTGGCCGTTCACTCTTTATTTCTTTAAGAGGCTCTATTTAAATGGAGTGAACGAATCCGGGAACGACCAAAGTTTCTGGACATCACCTACAGTCCATAATTCACCGTTTTTAACTTTTAAGGGCCCAGGAATGTTATTGGTATACAAACTGCCTGTACCTAATCCTTGCGGCAAGTGCAATTGCTTTGTGGCCGTCCATTGCGCAATGGCATTCATACCCACAGTGCTCTCTAAAGCAGAGGTTGCCCACCAAGCTATACCGCGCGCATCAGCACAATCAATCCATTCGTCCGCACCGTGCCATCCCCCTATAAAACTAGGCTTCAAGATAATGTATTGCGGTCGCACAACATCCAGCAGGAGCTCTTTCTCAACTGTACTAAAAATACCAATGAGACTCTCGTCTAAAGCTATAGGTACAGGCGACGAAGCACATATCTCTGCTAAACCTTCTCGGTCCGTTGGAGGAAGCGGCTGCTCAATACTGTGTACTTCTAGCGCAGCCAATTCATGAACTACTGATACTATGGATGATCGATCGAAGGCACCATTCGCATCTACACGTAAAATCAATTCGCTCGCAGAAAAGCGTTCACGAATACCTTTCAGCAAAGTCAATTCATCCTCCCAAGAAATGGCACCGACTTTCATTTTTAAGGTCTTAAATCCCTCTTCTAATCTGCGTTGTATTTGATCGAGCATGAATTCCTTTGAACCCATCCAGATCAAGCCGTTTATCGACTGTCCATGGTCGCCTCGGCTAAAGGGCGTCTCAAAGTGGTGAAAACCATGCTGTAAATGACTAAAGGCTTGCTCTAATGCGAATTGGATGCTGGGAAAAGTGCGGTTACGAGTATACAATTCCTCCAAACCCAGATGAATATTTTCCGCAGTCCAAGCCAATTGACCTTCCAGTTCCGGGACATCATCGACACTCAAACCGCGTAACATTCCTACCTCACCCAATCCAATCCCGAATGGTGACGCAGCATCCTCGATACGTAAAAAGAAACTCTCTTTCGTACGCAGAATACCGCGCGAAGTCCCAGCGGGTTGCTTGAAATTAAGAAGGTAAGGACGTACGGTTGCTTTCATGGCTTACCTAGAAGTTAAGTGCTAAAGCTGTTCCAAGGCAGTAGACCAAAGTCATCAGCGCCATTGGTTTAAGCAAGGTGTCCAATGCTACTGAATCTCTTGCTCGAGCAAACCGAATAAAGACTACCCGGGAGAGTATGACTCCGAAGGCTATGTGGAAAATGAGTAAATATTGATTCCCGTCTAATGCGGCCCAATACAAGGCAAAGAATAAGCTCAATATATTACCAATCATCAAAAGCGCTTTAAAGTATCCCCTTCCCCATTGGTACCCGAACCGTACTACCAGAGTTCGCTTTCCAGCTACAGCATCCGTTTCAATATCTCTAAGGTTGTTTAAAGTAAGTACTGCCGCACTGTAAGCACCAGCAACCAAAGCTGGAAAAAGGAAGCTCCAGTGCAACGAGCCGTATAAACTTGCGGACCCTAGAACCCCAACCAATCCAAAAAATAAAAAGACAAAAAAATCACCTCCACCCCAGTATGCATAGGGCTTTGGACCCATAGTATAGGACTTAGCAGCCAACACTGCAGCAACATTCAATAAAGAAAAGAGTACTAAGAGTAGAATGCGTTCTTGAAACGCTAAAAAGCTTAATCCACCACCTCCGAACAGAGCCAATACGGTCCACAAATTAACGGCGCGCTTCATTTGATCTGCAGTAATTAAACCGCTAGCTATCGCACGTTTTTCACCAGTACGATGGTCGTCTGTGCCGCGGAGGCCATCGCCCAGGTCATTGGCATAGTTCGACAATATTTGATAGGCACCGGCAGTAAATACCGCAAGTATAAAAATGCCCCAATGCACGTATTCATTGATTTTATAGGCCAAACCGGTTCCTAAGGCAATGACCGCGAAAGCTAGAGGTAAGGTGCGCAGCCGCGCTGCTTGAATCCAGATATGAAATGGTACCATACTATTGTAACGCAACAAGCGCCGCTAAGTTGGCATGCTGCTCCGTTTTACTATCAATTATTTTCGGAGCAACAGCCGTGTCCAATGCTGCTACTAGTGCTGCTACTGAAGAAACTGCTTCATAGTCCACACCAAAGGCCGATGCAATTCCTTCAAGATTTACGTGTTGTGCATTGGCAAAAACGCGTTGTGCAGTCGACCCAGTACTGGCCGTTCCAGGGAGCCAATCGAATATGCCGCCTACCCCGTTATTGAGTACACATACTACCAAATTCTGAGGAATTTTTTGTCCATAGAATCCATTGTGATCGTATAAAAAACTTTGATCACCGATGATTAAAATATGCCTGCGGTCAGGATCTGCCAATGCCGCACCGACAGCCGTACTCAAACTGCCGTCAATACCAGCCACCCCTCTATTTCCATACAGTTGTACGGCTTTTGGAAAGTAATTGAAATAACGTACGATGGAACTGTTGCCTAGATGCAGTACGTCCGTTGTATTTAATTTCGAAACCACACTTTGAAACGCCGCGGCGTCAGACCACGGCAAGGGTTTCGAAACCGTTGCCACAGCTGGTATTCTAATGAATTCCGAGGCGGATTTCCAAACTGCAAGTGCATTCGGAGCCATCCTTAAGTGCAGCACCTCTGCGTCTAAAACATCCCAACATTGGAAGATATCGATGTGCACATGCTTTTTAATTCCCAGCGCTCGTAAATGCTGCTTGGGCTTTTTGTTAATCCACTGCCCACCAATACTCAATATTGCATCAGGTTCAAGATCGAGCAACGCTTCCATAGGTACCGCCTGTGGATGGTCCAGCACACCACTCATAGGGTCCGCAAAAAGCGTCCAAGCGACGCCTTCCTCGAGCAGCGTGCGTAATTGTGCACTTTCTTGAGGCAGTAATTGGCCAGCAATAACAGCTACGGATTTACAATCTGAAAAAGAAGGAACCGGCTGATTATCCGGTATTCCATGGAATTCCATTACATCGTCTGAAAAGACCATCTCCACTGGCTCAGGATCCAATTCTTGGGCATATAACGGCTCATCAAAAGCAAGATTAATATGAATTGGACGCATTTCGACATGCTGCGCATTCAGTGCATAGGCCAATAGTGACACTACTTCCGAGGCGGAAGAATCTTCTTCAATATGCACGCTAGCAGCGACATGCGGCTCATAAAAGTCGCGTTGAACACAAGTCTGACCCTCACCTTTATTGATGCGCTCCTCCGGTCGATCGGCACTGAGGACAATCAACGGTACGTGAGCATAATACGCTTCTAAAACGGCAGGATAATAATTTGCTAAGGCGCTGCCTGAGGTACAGCAAACCGCAACCGGTGAACCAGTCACGAGACTTCTTCCCAGTGCATTAAAGGCTGCGCTGCGCTCATCACCGAGCACTTCCAGCGTAAAAGACCCTAAGGCTTCGGCAGCAATGACCAATGGGGCATTTCGCGAACCAGGAGAAAACACAATAGTCTTCACCCCTGCCTGCGCAAGCGCTTGTAATGTCCAGTGTGCCGTGTGCTTTGTTGTTGTCATTTGAATTGTACAGCGTCCTTGAGAGCAGAGATTTTATACTCTGTCTCCATCCACTCATTCAAAGGTACGCTGTCCTTAGTAATTCCTCCTCCTGCATAAAAAGTAATGCCCGATTCTGACCACTGCATGGTTCGGAGCAGCACTGTGGCATGCAAACCACCGGTCATGAAGGCCAAATAGCCTGTGTACAAGCCGCGGTCGTATTGTTCCACTTCCGCAATCACTTCACGTGCAGGTACCGTGGGTGTACCACAAATAGCGGGTGTTGGGTGCAATGCTTCGAGAATAGCAACCGGGGGGGCATTCGATGCATCGGTTTCTACCCAAGTCAATAAATGTTCCACAGGCCCTGCGTGCAAAGTTTCTTCTGGCTGACTTCGGACATGCCCACCAAAAGCGGTGAGGGTTTTCTGAATCTCTGTAGTAACAAAATTTTGTTCTTCGCGCTCTTTATCGCCCCAGTCAGAAGCCCCAGATAACCGAGTCCCTGCGAGCGACATAGAACGGTATCCGTCCTTGATCTCTTCGAAGAGCACCTCAGGAGAAGCGCCCATCCAATGACCGTATTCGGGGTGTTTGAGAGCAAATACAGTGCAGTTTGGATACCGTTTTTCGAGCTCAGCAAATGTCCTTTGAGCATCTGCACGAGTTGTGTTCAAATGAGAAGGACGGCTGAGTACTACCTTGCTCACCTGTCGTTGCTGAATGCGTGAGATGATCTTTGTTATCTGTTGCTGGTAAGCGGCGGTGTTACTTTGAGCAGGTACATTGAGGCTTGTCGTTGCAAAATCGGACCAAAAAAGAGTCTCATCCAGCGCTGATTCTTCCTTGAATCCGCGTAAATCACCATGAAAACCGCGCAATAACACCATCGCACGAGCAACATCCGTCTCCACGTATTTTGAGGCCACTTTTGGCCTTCCTGGTATGCGGGCCAATACTTCAAGCATTATTTACGTGCTTTTATAAAGTTGAGCAATTTCACCATGGAAATCAATTCACCTTGTTCATTTTCAATACGAATTTGAAAAAGATGCGAGCTCCTTCCCCTGTGGACACATGTTGCCGTAGCAATAAGCATTCCTGTGCGGGCACTCTTTAAATGATTGGCACTGATTTCGGCACCTACAGCGGCCTCCTTAGCAGGATCGATTAGTAATTGAGAGGCTGCAGAGCCCACACTTTCTGCCAAGGCTACTGTTGCGCCTCCATGTAATATGCGCATGGGCTGGTATACTCTTGAATCTACTGGCATCGTTGCTACCAACGTACCTTCACCTGGATCCACGTCGACGTAAGTGATACCCAAGGTTTCCATCAAGGTATCCTTGCAGAGGTCATTAAATTTTTTAAGTATGGCGGCCTTGTTTGGGGTATGCTCCATGAGATCAGTAATACACGGCTAAAGTACAAGAATAAAATAGGAGTAAAAAAACCGCACAAGCCCCTCTAAACCCTATTTTTGCACCTCATCTTATAATTGTAGATAAGCACATGATTACAATCACCTTCCCAGATGGGAACCAACGCAGTTACGAATCTGGCTCTACTGCCATGGACGTAGCAAAAAGTATCTCTCACGGTCTTGCACGTAATATTCTTTCAGGAAGCTTTGATGGCCAAACCATCGAACTTAATGACCCGTTGACTACTGACGGTACATTGCAGTTTTTCACCTGGAACGATGCCTCGGGGAAGGAAGCGTTTTGGCACAGTTCAGCGCACGTACTAGCACAGGCCATTGTACACTTCTACCCTGCTGCAAAATTAACCATAGGACCGGCCATTGAAAAAGGCTTCTATTACGATGTTGACTTTGGTGAGGAAACTATAGGTGAAAAGGATTTCGAGAAAATTGAGAAGCAAATGCTGGAATTTGCCCGTGCAAAATCGGAATTTAAACTCCGTGCGGTAACAAAGGCAGAAGCGCTGGAAGCGTACAAGCATAATCCTTACAAAACAGAACTGATATCGAATTTAGAAGACGGTACAATCACCTTTTGTGATCACGCCGACTTCACGGATTTATGTCGCGGTGGGCACATTCCACATACCGGGTATATTAAGGCCGTAAAAATCATGAACGTCGCCGGTGCTTACTGGCGTGGCGATGAGAATAATCCTCAGTTAACCCGCGTATATGGCGTTTCTTTCCAAAAACAGGGCGAGCTCAAAGAATACCTAGAACTGCTTGAAGAAGCCAAAAAGCGCGACCACAGAAAACTTGGAAAAGAACTAGAATTGTTCACCTTTAGTCAACGTGTTGGCGCAGGACTTCCATTATGGCTTCCAAAGGGCGCCGCATTACGCGAACGCTTAGAGAATTTCTTGAAAAAAGCACAGAAAAAGGCAGGATACCACGGTGTGATTACGCCACATATTGGAAATAAAGAGCTTTACGTTTGCTCCGGGCATTATGCTAAATACGGTGCAGACAGTTTTCAGCCGATCAATACACCAGAAGAAGGCGAAGAATATCTCTTGAAACCAATGAACTGTCCGCACCACTGTGAATTGTATAAGGCTACCCCGAAATCATACAAGGATTTGCCTGTGCGCTATGCCGAATTTGGCACAGTGTACCGTTACGAACAAAGCGGTGAACTTCACGGTTTAACGCGCGTTCGTGGGTTTACGCAAGATGATGCGCACATTTTCTGTATGCCGGACCAATTAAAAAGTGAATTCAAAAGTGTCATCGACCTCGTATTGTACATCTTCAAAACGCTTGATTTCAAAGACTACACGGCACAAATCAGCTTGAGAGACCCCAAAAAACCCGAGAAATATATTGGCTCAGATGAAAATTGGGAGAAGGCAGAGTCTGCGATTATTGAAGCGGCTGGCGAAAAGGGACTGAACACTATCGTAGAGTACGGAGAAGCAGCTTTCTATGGTCCTAAGTTAGATTTCATGGTGAAAGACGCATTAGGACGCAGCTGGCAATTAGGTACCATTCAGGTAGATTATAACCTTCCTGAACGTTTCGAATTGGAATACAAAGGCAGTGATAACGAGAGCCACCGTCCTGTTATGATTCACCGCGCACCCTTTGGTTCCATGGAACGTTTCGTTGCAGTACTGCTCGAACACTGCGGCGGTAACTTCCCATTGTGGCTCACCCCTGAACAAGTAAAGATTCTTCCCGTTAGCGAGAAGTACAATGAGTACGCGAAAGAAATAGCACAATTCCTAGAAATTTCCGATATTCGCGCCCTCGTAGACGACCGTAACGAAAAGATTGGCAGGAAGATACGTGATGCAGAAGTCACTAAAATTCCTTACATGTTGATCGTTGGAGAGAAAGAAGCGACCAGTGGAGAGCTCAGTGTTCGTCGTCACGGCGAAGGAGATTTGGGTACCATGACCAAAGAAGCATTTGTAACAAGTATCGAGAATGAAATCTCGGAACTTATTGATTAATAGAAGTTTAACTAAAAACAAAAGACCCTGAGAAAAGGCAAAAGAAAGCAGCCAAAAGAAAAACTAGCTGCAAACCACCGCATCAACGACAGAATTAGAGTACCTAAAATTCGCCTCGTTGGAGAAAATGTAGAACCTGGAGTTTATGAAACTCGCCAAGCGTTGCGCATGGCAGATGATATGGATTTAGATTTGGTTGAAATTTCGCCAAAGGCAGATCCACCAGTTTGTAAAATCATAGATTACAGTAAGTTCATGTACGATCAGCGCAAGAAACAAAAGGAACTTGCGTCGAAAGCTGTTAAGGTGGTCATTAAGGAAATACGGTTTGGCCCAAATACCTCAGATCACGATTACGACTTTAAGAAAAAGCATGCTATCGAGTTTTTGAAAGCAGGCAACAAGGTGAAAGCTTTCGTTTTTTTCCGTGGTCGCTCCATCGTTTTCAAGGATAAAGGTGAAATCTTATTGCTGCGCTTGGCTCAGGATCTTGAAGAATATGGAAAGGTAGAACACATGCCTTCTATGGACGGTAAGAAGATGAACATCACGCTTGCCCCTAAAAAATAAGTCACTCCAATCAAAATAAAGTTAGATCATGCCAAAGATGAAAACCAAATCCAGTGCAAAGAAGCGTTTCAAGCTGACAGGTTCTGGTAAGATCAAAAGAAAACACGCTTTCAAGTCGCACATTTTGACGAAGAAAGCAACCGATCAGAAACGTCGTTTGACAAAATCTGGTCTTGTAGCTGATGCTGATGTTGCAAACATCAAGAAGCAGCTTGGAATGAAATAATTCCATTGAGTTAATTAATAACCCTGTGCTGGGTAACTAAACCTTCTTGAAACAGTAGAAGTACCTCTCGCAAAAAATTAAAAATTATGCCACGTTCAGTAAACTCTGTTGCCTCAAGAGAGCGCAGAAAAAAATTGATGAGACACGCTAAAGGATACTTTGGCCGTCGTAAAAATGTTTGGACTGTTGCTAAGAATGCCGTTGAGAAAGGTCTCACGTATGCTTACCGCGACCGTAAAAACAAAAAACGCACATTCCGCGCGTTATGGATTCAGCGTATTAATGCTGGTGCTCGTTTGCACGGAATGTCTTACTCACAATTCATGGGTAAGGTGAAAAAAGCGAACATTGAATTGAACCGTAAGGTATTGGCAGATTTAGCCATGAACCACCCGGAAGCGTTCAAAGCGATCGTTGATAAGGTGAAGTAATAAATCAGATTGGAGACTTAGAAGCGCCTCGTTCCTCACGGAACGGGGCGTTTTACTTTTTAAGCAATCGATGATTTTGAAATTGATAGACAAGAATGGGGCCTGAAGGTGTTTCCATACGGTCTAGAATCTCCGCATCAAGCGCCGGTAGATCGTGCGCGTACAACCACTTAACATCTTTTTCCTCACGCCAAGGACCGGGTACGTTTAACTCTGCAGGTACCACATTAATGTAATCAAATAATCCCGCAATCTCGTGATGAGCAGGATCTGCTATAATGGCATTAGGTGTGCCGGATTGCACTAATTTTCCGCCTCGAATCACCCAAAGGGTATCCGCGACAAGCAGTGCGTCCGCAGGATCGTGTAAAACCAACAGTGCTGCACTTTTCGAGCGCTTAATCATGGCTTTCATATCCAATAGAATGGCGCTCTTGGTTCTAAGATCCAGCTGAGCTAAACTCTCATCCATCAGCAATACGGGTGGGTCTCCAGCCATCGCTTTCGCAATACTTACCCGTTGGCGTTGTCCACCACTCAGGGTACGCGTAATTTGACCTGAGAATGAGGTTAGATTCATGGATCGCATTAATTCCTCTACGCGAGCCTCACGCTCGGGCTCATCCATACGCAGGATATGGTGAGCGATATTCTCTTCAATGGTTAACATGCTCTGTAAGTCGTCCAATTGAGGTACCCAACCGGCTTTCTTTTCATCCAAAACCAAACGCTTCTTGCGGGTCTCGACAGGGTCTCCGCTTATACTGACACTTCCTGACAAAGGTTCTAATTCCCCTCGAAGTAAGCGCATTAAAGTGCTTTTACCCGCACCCGAGGGACCAACCATAACTACGATTTCACCTGGTTGAATGGAAGCGCTACCGAATTTAAAAATATCGTCCTCACCGTAAGCGAAACGCAGCGCATCAAATTGTACTAAGGGTGTTTGCATATGTACCTAAACAAAAAAACCGCCCCAAAGTTGGAGCGGTTAATACGGAATCCCAATCTATTATAGGTGAATCACCTCATCGTACGCTGCAGCAGTAGCCTCCATGAAGGCTTCACTTAGCGTTGGGTGAGGATGAACTGTTTTTAGAATTTCGTGACCGGTAGTTTCCAACTTACGGGCAACTACGGCTTCAGCAATCATCTCTGTAACATTTGCGCCAATCATATGTGCGCCCAAAAGCTCGCCATATTTTGCATCATAAATCACTTTAATAAAGCCGTCTTTATGACCGGATGCAGATGCCTTACCGGAGGCCGAGAATGGGAATTTGCCCACTTTCATTTCGTAACCTGCTTCTTTTGCTGCTTTCTCAGTCATACCGACTGAGGCAACTTCAGGGAAACAATACGTACATCCTGGAATATTCCCATAGTCAAGTGCCTCAACGTGTAATCCCGCTAATTTCTCAACACATAGAATGCCTTCTGCAGAAGCAACGTGTGCTAAAGCTGGACCTTTAACAATGTCACCAATAGCAAAGTAACCCGGTACATTGGTTTGGTAAAAATCATTCACCAAAATGCGACCACGATCAGAAGCGATACCTACCTCTTCTAGACCAATACCTTCTATATTCGGAGCAATACCTACTGCAGATAATACTACATCAGCTTCAAGTTGCTCTTCTCCTTTTTTCGTCTTCACGTTTACAATGCAACCTTTACCCGAAGTATCAACTCCAGTTACTTCTGCATTCGTCATGATTTTGACTCCTGATTTTTTAAATGTTCGCTCCAGCTGCTTGCTCACGTCTTCGTCTTCAACTGGCACGATGTTCGGCATGTACTCAACAATGGTCACATCCGTACCCATGCTGTTGTAGAAGTAGGCAAACTCAATACCAATCGCCCCTGAACCTACAACCACCATTTTCTTTGGTTGCTTCTCTAAGGTCATCGCTTTACGGTAACCGATGATTTTCTTACCGTCTTGCGGTAAGTTTGGAAGTTCTCTTGAACGCGCACCTGTAGCAATGATAATGTGCTGACCAGAATAGACTGTCTCTTTTCCTGCTTCGTCAGTTACAGCGACTTTTTTACCAGGCTGCACTTTACCAAACCCGTTTAAAACGGTAATTTTATTTTTCTTCATCAAAAACTGAACACCACCGCTCATACCATTCGCAACTTCGCGCGAACGATTTACAACCGCATTAAAGTCTTTATCGTATTCTTTGATTTTGATTCCAAAGTCTTCTGCATGCTTTACATATTCGAAAACTTGAGCACTTTTAAGCAGGGCTTTTGTAGGAATACATCCCCAGTTAAGACAAACGCCACCTAGGTTCTCCTTTTCTACTACTGCCGTTTTGAATCCCAATTGAGATGCACGAATGGCAGTTACATAGCCACCGGGGCCTGACCCCACAACGATTACGTCAAAATCCATTTATTTTTCTTTTAAATGAGCGTGCAATTTAAGGCCAAAACCTTAACTCTTCCGCATGGCAATACAGGATATCTCAACATTCACATTTTTTGGCAATGTTTTCACCGCTATCGTTTCTCTTGCTGGGAAAGGTGGTTGAAAATATCCTCCATAAACGCCATTAACTTCTTCAAAATGGTCCATAGAACTTAGAAAAACACTCGTCTTTACAACAGAATTAAAGTCAGCTCCGCCTGCTAATAAAACAGCCTGTAGATTTTTCATGACCCTGTGTGCCTCTTCTGTGATTGAATTTCCCAAAGCCATTTCACCGGTATGCGGATCCATGGCAATTTGCCCGGAGGTGAAAATTACATCCCCCCAACTTACTCCTGCGCTGTACGGACCTATGGCCGGTGCCAACCCCTTTCCTTCAATTGCTTTTTTCATCGTTTTATCGGTAGATTTAATTTACCCCTACCGAATTTAACTCATATTTGCCCACATGAAGGTGCTTCTCATTGATAATTACGACAGCTTTACCTACAACCTAGTCCATTATTTGGAAAAATCAGGTGCAGAGGTCGTGGTTTACCGCAATGACGCAAAAGAGTTGAATTCGTTGATTTTTGATGCATTCGACGGTGTTGTTCTAAGCCCTGGACCAGGGCTACCAGAGGAAAGCGGACAACTCATGTCGCTCGTTGCGCAATGTTTTGGGCGGCTGCCTATATTGGGTGTTTGCTTGGGCATGCAGGCACTTGTGCTGCACACTAGTGGCAAACTGTACAATAGAAAAGGCATCATGCACGGCCGTTCAACAACATTAAAAGTGCTCGATGAAGGTGTACTCTTAAAAGGTGTCACAGAATTCCAGGTAGGACTTTACCACAGTTGGGCAGCAGAACGAGAAAAGCTTAAAGGATGGACATTATCTGCTGTGGCTCTCGAAGAAGGGGCACCTATGGTAATCGAATCGAAATCGGATAAAGCCTACGGTGTTCAATTTCATCCAGAGAGTGTTCTAACCCCTCAAGGATTGCGGATGATTACAAATTGGTTGGCTTTACTTCATTAAAAATCAATCGCAGTACGTCTACGTTGGGTCTTAACCTGACGGAATTGTTGGTTTTTAAGATTGATACCGATCATGTACGAACGCGTTGCACCGAACGGCACCCATGTGATTTTCATTTCCCAACAATGTAAATCGCGCGTCGCATTTATGGAGGTAAAACCTGCAGTACGATCGGCGATGTCTATACCTGTACGGTAATTTAATGACCAGTAATCCGTTGGGCGATACGAACCGGAAACACTGATACTGTGTGCAGCGAATTCACTCTGAAACACAGGACCGCTTCCTCCAATCTCGCCTTCAGTGACTGTAGTCAGAAGGCGTAAATCGTAATTCAAGCGCAAATTCCAATCTGAACGCAATGGAACGAGATCCGGATAATGGTAATAATCAATATCGCCGGTCGTAAATGCCCCACCTCTTCGCTCCAATGCAACCGCCTCGCGACTATTTCCTTTAGTACTCTTGAGTTGCGTGCTAGCGGAGAATTGTGACGATCTATGAATGAGCGGAGACTGATTTAAACGAAATGCTAAGGTTGAAATACGTTCGCCTTGCACATTATAACCGTAAGGATCGAACTGGCCCTGGTACGTTAGCCGCAATTTTTGGTTGAACAAAGAACTCGCAGCGGTTACACGAAAAATATTCCAATTAAAGCCATCCTGTGCAGCGAGATTATAATTCGTGTTGATATTAAATCGCTCAAGCAACTTTACCTTTTTTGTAGCGCCTGTCGTATCACTTCGGTCGATGATCTTGGCCTCTAAATTGTTATCAATAGCAAAAGTGATTGCACCATTGCTTCCTCTTCCGGGTGAACCGTATAAAAAGCCGTTGTACCTATTGTAGTATAGACTGTTTCCTAAAGTATCTGTGAAATTCTGGTAATAGTTCCACTGCTCGGTACCAAAGTCGGGCCTAAAATTGAAGGAAGCACGCGGCGTAATCATGTGACGTACCGCTTTTACCGGGCCCTTTGAAAACAAGAACGTTCCATAAATCTTAGTATTCAGTGATGCATTCACACCAAAATCCCGAACAGAAGTAAATCCACTAATCGTATCTGTAAGTACACCTTTATTCTGTGCCGGATCAAATGCATAATCATATTGCTGAAAATACCAACGTTCTGTATAATTCGCTGATGGACTGAAAGTAATGTATTTGAAAAGCTTCGCATTTGTGGATAATGATGTCGTATGCTTTACCCCGTATTGACCATATTCACGAAGCACATCGTTCAGGTTGTAACCGGCTAAAGAATCCAATTTTTCGCTAATCGTTCCTAGATTTCCTTTTAGTCTTCCTTCGGCAACCGAGCTGTAATTCATGCCGAGCTTGTCGTACCATTGGCTTTTACCATCATTGGTTTTCAGTGGGAAGAATCGAGGGACATTGAAAGATGCTTTAGGTAAGTTCGTTGTAAAACGCTGTGTACCATTATTCTGAGTATGGTTTCCACTAACGGTTAAATTCGCTCGACCAAACCGCTGGTTATAAGTAATACTCGAATTCATGGTATTATTAGTCGTACTCATCGTACCATTGAGTAGGTCCTGAGGATTTGCACTGTTCTTAAAGAAATTCGGATTTTGCAAATTAACGTTGGCGTTGAATTTTCGAGTGGGATGCGCTTTTGCGTCCTGCCGATGCGTCCATCGAATACTAAAATTCTTCGTGATGTCGTATCCACCAAAGGGCTCAAAAATGGGTAACCCTCTGCGCTGATTGCGGTACTGGTACGAAAAGTTTCCATTGTAACGGTAGCGCTTTCTGTAATTCGTAGTCGCTTGCAATGCCCAAGAACCGCGTAGGTATAGATCTCCACGTAATTCGAGGTCTATAAAGTCATTAATAGGGAAATACCAGCCTCCATTTACAATCCCGACACCCTGCGATGGAGAATTTTGAAAACTCGGCATCAACAAGCCTGAAATACTGGGTTTTTCCAAATTCGTTGGAAAGTACCCGTACGGAATCACTAGCGGTGTGGGTATACCGAAAAATTCGAAATGCGCAGGCCCCGTGATGATACGTTCGCCTAAGACTACTTTACTTTTGTTTGTTTTAATCTGAAAATGCGGCTCCTCGTGTGAACAGGTGGTGAATCCGGTACCCGCCATAAATAAGGTGTTCGAATCCACTTTTTTCACCGCGTCCCCGTTAAGGTAATTCTCGCCTTCTTGCGTAAGCACGCTTTTAATTTTCGCTTTCTCTGTGGTCCAATTATACTTTATTTCACTTAGATAAAATACCTTTCCACCATCCTCAAAAACAGGCTGTTGATCAACGCCACCTGATGTGTTTTCTAAACCTCTCGCAACTACGACACCCTCTTCCCAGAAAATCTTCGCATACCCCGCATCCAACTTCGTTTCACCGAAAGTTAAGTGTACTTCATTAAACAGTTCAACGGTCCCTGCATCCACATCGGAAGTGATTGAATCCTTCGCTGTGTAGCTAATAGGTCCATCCTGTGCGACCGTTAAAAACGGTGTACAAAATGTGAGCAAAAAAAGAAAACCAGTAAGTCGCTGATACACCCGGGTACGTAATTTGCATGAGATTCAAAGGTAAAACGAATGTTTATGCGCCTTGGTATGGTTGGCTCAAGTTTTAAAGGAATTAAAATTGCCGGTTTAGCGTTGCTTTTTACGGTATTAGCAGCTTTCAACCCGCGGCCGTTTCGCGCAGCAAATGCTGGGGTGAACATAATCGTGATCGACCCAGGGCACGGTGGTAAAGATCCGGGTAACCTGGGAACCGGGCGTTATCGCACGCGCGAGAAAGACGTAAGTTTTGACGTAAGTGCATTGGTCAAAAAGTATATCGAAGCCAATTTACCCGATACGAAAGTCATTCTTACCCGTGATGATGACCGATTCATTGAGCTGTACCAGCGCACAGTAATAGCAAATCGCGCGAACGCCGACGTCTTCATCTCTATTCACTGCAATGCAAATGACAATAAAAGTGCTTACGGCACTGAGAGTTTCGTTCTCGGTATGGGCGAAAGAGACCAAAGGCTCAATAAAACCGCACAACTCGAGAATGCAGCGCGGTTACTGGAAGAAAATTGGGAAAGTAATTATGAAGAACTCGATGCTAATAACCCAGCAGCGATTATCGCTCTTCGCTCCTACCAAGATGCATTTTTAGAGCAAAGCATTAGTATTGCGGATGAAATACAACGTCAATTCGAAGGCCGAGTAAAACGTCGCAATCGTGGCGTAAAACAACAGCCGTTGGCTGTACTGCGCGGTTCCACCATGCCCGCGGTACTTGTTGAATTGGGCTTTTTAACCAATCCCGGCGAGGAAGATTTTTTACAAAGCACCCAGGGAAAGGAATTGCTCGCAAGCGCCATTTACCGTGCAGTGAAAGAATATAAATTTAAACGCGAGCAGCGCGATGCCGGTATTCAAACGGAAGGTTCTAGCCTCGCTCCTGCAGTTGAAGCCCCGACAACCACGCAGGGGAATAGTACTGAGATCGCAGCTTCTGCAGCGAGTTCGGAACGTGAAACGGCAGTCCCTGAGATTCAGGTCGAACTCGATTCAGGTATGGACCTTTATTTTGCAGTGCAAATTGCAGTCTCACGTAATGACCTTCCCTGCCTTCCCGAAAACTTTAAAGGACTTGAGGCCGTATGGAAACAAGATCAATACGGTTTGTTCAAATACTATTGCGGAAGGTTGGCAACATTTACAGATGCCGAAGCGTTAAAAGAAAAAGTATTGGAGCACTATCCGGACGCCTACCTAGTTGCATTTGAGGAGGACAAGAAAATTGACTTGAATGAGGCTAAAAAGCGCGCACCTTAATGTATTTTAGCATATAAACGAAACGACTTTGAAAACAGAATTTAAAATTGGCTTGGCCATCGTTCTCGGGATATTCCTGTTGTATTGGGGGGTAAATTACCTCAAGGGAAAGGATGTTTTTAGTTCAGAGAACAAATATTACGTCGTTTACGATAACACTGAAGGCCTATTAGCTACACGACCTATCACCATCAATGGCTATCAAGTAGGACAGGTCAGTGACATTTCTTTTGTTCCTGATGCTTCCGGTAAGTTAATCGTTACTCTGAATGTCGGTAACGACTTCCCAATCACGCAAGGAACCGTTGCAAAGATTTATTCGGCGAGTATTATGGGTGAAAAAAGCATCTCATTAACAGTCAACAAAGGAGCACCACTTGCCTTAAGTGGAGATACGTTAGTGAGTGCCACTGAGCGCGACCTTACAGAAGAAGTAAATATGCAATTGGCTCCGATCAAAGCGCGTACAGAAGAATTACTAGGTACGTTAGATACCGTCATTGGATTGGCTTCAGGATTTTTAGATGAACGTACCTCTCAAAATTTCAAATCAACCTTTGAAAGTTTGACTAAGACTTTTGCTAGTGTCGAGGCTAGCGCTGCGGAAGTCAGTGATTACCTTGGTGACAACAAGGGTAATTTCGATGCAATGAGTGAAAACTTCCGAATCCTCAGCGAGGAATTGGCTGCAAAAAGTAAAGACATTAGCAGCACCATTACCAATCTAGAAGCTATTTCAGACAGTTTAGCCAATGCCAAACTCACTGAGACGGTCAACAATATGGAAAGCATCACAGCCCGCTTTGATCGCTTAATGGCAGAATTAGAGACGGGTGAAGGTGCCGCTTCAAAATTGATTTACGACGAAGAGGTCTACGCTAACATGAAAAAAGCGACGGAGAACTTAAACCGACTCCTGCTAGATATTAAATACAATCCGAACAAATACCTGCATGTCAGTATGTTCGGAAGTAGAACACGCTACACAGAGGAAGAAATCCAAGCCATCGAAGAGGCTATGGAAGGAAGTAATCCAGAAAAATAACCATGACCTATTTGCCCAACATTCTATTCATTGCAGCGCTGGCGACCGCAATAGCTATATTCGCTAAGAAGGTGGGGCGTATTCGTAAGAACATTGGTTTAGGAAAGGATACCGACCGTAGCGATCGCCCTAGCGATCGCCTGCAAAACATGCTCAGAGTTGCCTTTGGTCAATCTAAAATGCAGGCGCGTCCAGTCGCTGGTTTCCTTCATTTTATCGTGTATGTGAGCTTCCTCATTATAAATATTGAGGTCCTGGAAATCATCGTTGACGGTATTTTCGGAACACACCGCGCCTTTGCACCATTTTTAGGTAAAGCATACACCCCTATTATCAGTGCTTTTGAAGTATTAGCGGTACTTACGGTACTTGCCGTGCTCATCTTTTGGTGGCGCAGAAACGTGAGTAAATTGGACCGGTTCCACAAACCGGAAATGAAAGGTTGGGCATTTACCGATGCGAACAATATCTTGTATATCGAACTAGTGCTCATGTTTGCTTTCTTGAACATGAATGCTTTAGAAGCAAATTTCGCCGATGCGCACCACAGTTTCCTTATCAGCCAGTACATAGCCCCGCTTTGGAGTGGTGCGAGTGAATGGGGACTGCATTTTGGTGAGCGACTATTCTGGTGGGTTCATATCCTCGGAATCTTTGCGTTCTTGAACTACCTCCCGTATTCAAAGCATTTTCACATCATTCTCGCCTTCCCGAATACCTATTATGCCAACCTGGAAGCCAAAGGCCGCTTTGAAAACAATGCAGCGGTAACGAAAGAAGTAACATTGATGATGGATCCTTCTGCAGATCCATTTGCGGCGCCAGCTCCGGATGCCAATGCTCCAGTTGAACGCTTCGGTGCAAAAGACGCCAACGATTTAAGCTGGGCGAACTTACTCAATGCCTACACATGTACGGAATGCGGTCGCTGCACAAGCGAATGCCCTGCCAATCTTACGGGTAAAAAACTATCGCCGCGTAAAATCATGATGGATACACGCGACCGCATTGAAGAGATTGGTATTAACATCGCAGCCAACGGTTCTTTTGTAGACGATGGCAAAAGCCTATTAGGCGATTACATTACCAATGAAGAATTGTGGGCCTGTACCAGTTGTAATGCTTGTGTGCAGGCTTGTCCAGTAGATATCGATCCGCTAAATATCATCATGAAACTTCGCAATTTTGCTACCATGGAAGAAAGTAGCGCACCAGGCGCACTGAACGCCATGATGACCAATGTGGAAAACAATGGTGCGCCCTGGCCATTCAACCAGATGGACCGAGCGAATTGGATCAACGAATAAAGCAACCCAACACCCAACATACAAACAGTAATTCTAAAAACGCGTCAAATAAAACACATGGAAAAAAGCGCTAATGCACACATTGACAAGCTATTAAAAGAAGCTTCTGAGGACGGTCAATTGATCAGTCCAATGCTGCCTGAAGATGTGAAGAATTACCTAATCGATATCGACGGTACTGTCTGTGACGATATCCCGAATGAGGAACCCGAGCGAATGGCGACAGCGAATGTCTACCCTGATGCTTTAGACACCCTCAACAAATGGCACGAAGAAGGACATGTGATTACATTCTTTACCTCGCGCACAGAAGATCACCGCGAGGTGACTGAAAAATGGCTTAAGGACAATGGATTTAAATGGCATGGCCTTTTGATGGGTAAACCGCGCGGCGGTAACTACCATTGGGTAGACAACCACATCGTTCGTGCAACGCGTTACAGCGGTAAATTCACTGACCTCGTTGAAAAAGAAAGTAAAATCCAAGTTTTCGAAGATTAGTCTATGACAACATTTCAAGTTCCCACATTGGCACAAATGACCGCCGAAGGCAAAGCTCCAGAAGTCTTGTTTTGGGTCGGATGTGCCGGAAGTTTTGACGATCGCGCAAAAAAGATCACCAAAGCCATGGCAAAAATTTTGCATCATACAGGCATCAGCTTTGCCGTATTGGGAACAGAAGAAGGCTGTACTGGAGATCCTGCGAAGCGTGCTGGTAATGAGTTTTTATTCCAGATGCAAGCAATGATGAATATCGAAGTCCTCAACGGCTATGAAGTAAAACATATTGTGACCACGTGCCCGCATTGTTTCAACACGTTGAAAAATGAATATCCAGAGCTGGGCGGAAACTACCATGTGGAACACCACAGCCAGTTTTTAAATCGTCTTCTTAAAGAAGGTAGACTCAAGATTGAGGGCGGAAGTTTCAAAGGCAAAAAAATTACTTTTCATGACCCTTGTTACCTCGGTCGTGCAAACGATGAATACGAGGCGCCACGCGCGCTTTTAGAAAAACTGGACGTTTCCCTGAAAGAAATGCGTCGTTGTAAAAAGAATGGCCTTTGCTGTGGTGCTGGTGGTTCTCAAATGTTCAAGGAAGCCGAAAAAGGAACCGCAGAAATCAATCACGTTCGAGCGGACGAAGCCATGGAAACTGGTGCCGAGATTGTTGTTGCTGGATGTCCTTTCTGTAATACCATGCTTACTGATGGCGTTAAAAACCGTGAAAAAGAAGATCAGGTTCAAGTCTTAGATTTGGCTGAAATGATCGCATTAGCCGAAGACCTTTAAAATGAGTATGCAATCTATGCATCCTGAATCACGCATGTGGTTCTACGGTCTCGAGCAGCCATTGACTGACGAACAATCTAAGGTACTTCGGGGTCTGATGGATGATTTCGTAGGGCAATGGAAAGCACACGGAGCGCAACTCGCAGCCGCCTACAGAATCATAGGCAGTCAATGCCTCATTATAGCAGTAGATGAACGCCAACAGCAGGCAACGGGCTGTAGCATTGATAAAAGCGTGCACTTGTTAATGGAATTTGGCCAACAGTATGATCTAGACTTCTTTGACCGCATGTTGGTTTTTACTGCAAATGAAAGCGGTATTCAAGCCTATACCCCTACCGCATTAAAAGCAGCTATTGCGGACGGTAAAATCACTCCAGATACCCCAGTAATGCATACCCTCGCACCAACGCTTGGAGCGAGTGGTACGGGCATGATTCCTTTAGATGAAAGCTGGGCGAAGCGCTACCTCTAGAAAATTGCGCTAGCAATCTCATAAATATTTTGACTCTTACCCATACTGTAATAGTGCAGTACCGGTACTCCAGCATCTCTGAGCTCTTTACTTTGTTGAATACACCATTCTATCCCTAATTGCTTCACCTGTGCATTGTCCTTGCATTTGATGGCTTGAATAGCCAATTCATCTGGAATGTCAACGTGAAAAATCTGAGGTAGAATACTCAATTGACGCTTTGTTGATAGCGGCTTCAGTCCAGGAACAATAGGTACGGTAATTCCAGCAGCACGGCATTTATCGACAAAGGCAAAGTACTTGCTGTTGTCAAAGAAAAGCTGCGTCACGATATAATCGGCCCCAGCTTCCACTTTTGATTTCAAATATTCTATATCTAAATTCAATGAAGGCGCCTCGAAGTGCTTTTCAGGATAGCCCGCTACACCGATACAAAAATTCGTTGCCGTTGTATTTTGTAGATCTTCATCAAGGTAATTGCCTTGATTTAAATCTTTAATCTGTCTTACCAGATCAATAGCGAAGGCATTTCCTTCCTTATGTGGGGTAAAGTAACTTTCGTGCTTTGCTTGATCACCGCGCAGCGCCACTACATTCTCTATGCCCAAGAAATTCAAATCGATCATGAGATTTTCCGTTTCCTCCCTAGAGAATCCTCCGCAGAGCACATGAGGAACCGTTTCCGTATCGTATCTGTGCATGATAGCCGCACAAATACCGACCGTACCCGGACGCTTACGAACAACCTTTTCTTGGAGTAAACCATTGTCTAAACGCTTATAAATGGTCTCCTCACGATGGTAGGTAACATCTATGAACGGAGGCTTAAACTCCATCAGTGGATCCAGATTATCAAAGATCTCTTGCGCTTTTTGTCCTTTTAAAGGTGGCAAGATTTCAAAAGTAAACTGGCATTGCTTGACCTCTTTTAGTAAATCGGTAATCTTCATTGCTTAATAGTTAAGATTAGGCGCCAACCACTTTTCTGCAGTTGCGACATCAATTCCTCGAAGTGCGGCGTATGATTCTATCTGATCTTTGGCCAATTTTCCAACGGCAAAATATTTTGAATCTGGATGTGCGAAGTAATAACCACTTACGCTCGATGCAGGATACATCGCTAAACTTTCAGTAAGCGACATTCCTATCGCCGGCGCATCCAACAAGTCAAATAAGGTCGTTTTATCGAGATGATCGGGACAAGCAGGATAACCAGGTGCTGGTCGAATACCTCGGTATTTCTCAGCGATCAACTGGTCGTTTGTTAACTGTTCCTCCGGAACGTAACCCCAAACTTCACGCCGAATCTTCAAATGCACATATTCCGCCAATCCTTCCGCCAATCGATCGGCTAATGCCTTAAGCATCAAACTACTGTAATCGTCGTGCGCAGCCTCAAATTTCGCTAAGGTTTTCTCTATGTCCAGTCCAGCCGTTACCGCAAAACCTCCAACATAATCCTGAACTGTACCAATCGGCGCAATAAAGTCCGAAAGGGCTTGAAACTTCGATTTTTCACCGGTTTGACGCAGCGAATAAAGACTGCCTAAATTTCCATTCTCACCAAGTATAATTTCTTCTCCTCTACTTTGCGCGGGGAAAATACCGTATGCCGCGTTCAGCGTTAGCCATTGCTCTTTTTGCAGGGTACGTAGCATTTTTTGCGCATCGGCATACACGCTTTTTGCTTGTTCCCCTACGACTTCATCTTCTAAAATTCGGGGGAATTTACCGAAGAGTTGCCACGTCTGGAAAAATGGAGTCCAGTCGATATAAGGCACTACCTCCGCAATTGGGATACTACGTAGGTGCCGAGTGCCTATAAATTTAGGCGTAGGTACAGTTGTCTGATCAAAGACTAATTGAGGCTTGTGTTCCTGTGCATAAGCCAACGGCACTAACGCCTTTTTCTCACGATGTTTAGCGTACCCCTCACGAACCTTCGCTAATCCTTCCTTCTCGGCAGCTGCAAAGTCTTTTCCAAGTTCGCTCAATAACTTCGAACACACCCCTACTGCACGACTGGCGTCCACCACATGCAATACTGGACCGTCGTACTCCAGGTCGATCTTCACCGCTGTGTGCGCTCGCGAGGTTGTAGCACCACCAATCAAAAGCGGCTGCGTCATACCTAAACGCTTCATTTCTTTTGCGATATGTATCATCTCATCTAACGAAGGGGTGATTAACCCGCTTAGACCGATAATATCTACCTGGTGTTCTTGCGCCGCCTGCAAAATTTTCTCTGGTGGCACCATGACTCCAAGATCAATGATTTCAAAGTTGTTACACGCCATGACAACGCCTACAATGTTTTTACCAATATCATGCACATCGCCTTTCACAGTGGCAAGTAAAACTTTACCTGCACTTGAAGACGTACCTACTTCTTTCTCCGCCTCTAAATAGGGCATCAGATAAGCCACAGCCTTCTTCATAACGCGTGCACTTTTCACCACTTGAGGTAAAAACATTTTACCTTCACCAAAAAGATCACCAACAACGTTCATCCCATCCATTAAAGGCCCTTCTATCACGTGCAAGGGTTTCGCGAATGCTTGACGGGCTTCTTCTACATCTTCATCGATGAACTCTGTGATTCCTTTGATTAAGGCATGTTCGAGACGCTTAGCCACTGGCTCACTGCGCCATTCCAAAACTTTAGTTTCGTCTTTAATCGTTCCGGCAACCGTCTGAGAGAACTCTAATAGGCGTTCCGTGGCATCATCTCGCCTGTCCAGCAATACGTCTTCGATGTGCTCCATGAGCTCCTGATCCACTTCGGCATAGACTTCCAACATCGTCGGATTAACGATACCCATATCCATACCGTGTTGAATAGCATGGTATAGAAAAGAGGCATGCATTGCTTCACGAACAGTATTATTACCTCTAAATGAGAAACTTACATTAGAAACGCCCCCGCTCACCTTTGCGTAAGGCAAGTTTTCTTTAATCCATTTTGTGGCATGGAAAAAATCTAAGGCATTCTTCCGATGCTCTTCCATCCCGGTAGCTACCGGAAATATATTGGGGTCAAAAATGATATCCTCTGCAGGGAACTGTAGTTGTTCTGTTAAAATTCTATAAGAACGTTCGCAAATTTCGATTCGACGCTCGTAGGTATCCGCTTGACCGTCTTCATCAAACGCCATTATAATAACTGCAGCTCCATACCGTTTAATGGTACGAGCTTGAGCAATAAACTCTTGCTCACCTCCTTTTAAAGAGATGGAATTCACCACACATTTACCCTGCACACATTTCAAGCCCGCCTCAATAATTTCCCATTTTGAACTATCAATCATGATGGGCACACGTGCGATATCCGGTTCTGCTGCCACCAGGTTAAGGAATGTCGTCATGGCTTCTACACCATCAATCATACCTTCATCCATGTTGATATCAATGATCTGGGCTCCCCCCTCTACTTGATCGCGTGCCACATCAAGGGCCTCATCAAAATTTCGCTCTTTTATCAGGCGCAAGAATTTCTTAGACCCAGTAACATTGGTGCGCTCGCCAACATTGACAAAATTAGTCTCTGGCGTGATCACTAAGGGTTCTAAACCCGAAAGGCGCATGGGACGGTCTGCAAGTTTAAGCGACATACGTGCGGGGTTTATAGTTTTTTGCCAATTCAGCTATGGCCGCAATGTGCGCAGGAGAAGTCCCGCAACAACCGCCGATGATATTGATAAGGTTCAATTCCAAATAGTCCTTAATCTGAGCCGCCATTTGATCCGCGGTCTCGTCGTATTCGCCAAAGGCGTTTGGCAACCCTGCATTGGGGTGTGCGCTGACTGCAAATGGCGCTTTAGCATTTAACGTTTGTAGATACGGCATTAATTGTTTCGCACCTAAGGCACAATTCAACCCAATACTCAACAAAGGCGCATGCCCCACAGAGATTAAAAAGGCCTCTGTAGTTTGACCGCTTAAGGTACGTCCAGAAGCATCCGTAATGGTGCCACTGAGCATGATCGCAACCTCACGGCCAGAAGCCTCTATTGCATCTTGCGCAGCAAAAAGTGCTGCCTTTGCATTAAGCGTATCAAAAACGGTTTCGATCAACAACGCATCCACACCCGCCTCAACGAGCGCTTCACATTGCTCGAAATAACACTCGCGTAAATCATCAAAAGACACCGCCCTAAATCCTGGATTATTCACATCGGGGCTCAAGGAAGCTGTTTTATTCGTCGGTCCCACAGAACCAGCAATGTATTTCGCCTCGGTCCCGCCTTTTGCGCGGTACTGATCGATAGCGCGACGTGCGCTTTCCACAGCAGCCTTGTTCAATTCTACAACTAGATCGCCCATGAGGTAATCCTCCATAGAGATGCTATTGGAATTAAAGGTATTCGTCTCAAGAATATCAGCGCCGGCCTCGAGATAGGCTAGATGAATGGCATCGATAGCCTCCGGCTGTGTTAGAACCAATAGGTCATTGTTACCCTTGAGTGAATGTGGATAGTTCGCGAATCGTTCACCACGGTAGTCCTCTTCCTCGAACTTATAGGCTTGAATCATAGTGCCCATTGCACCGTCCAGAACTAAAATCTTTTGCTGTACAGCTTTTGTTATTGTCATCTCTTCCAAGGTTAGGTGCTAAGAAGAAAGGAGGTGGCGCTGCGTCTGCGATACGTATCATTCCCTTTTTCGGGTGGGTGGTGGCACCCGGCGCTTCCGGGTTGCCAAGACATCACAGGGCCCATTCCCTCAGTCTTTCTTGATAGCGGGGTAAAATTAGAACGTATTTTTCGAAAAAGTTGCATCTCAAGCATAGAAACTCAAAATCTTTTCTACTTTTGGGGCAGTGGAAGGATTTGACTGCTTGCAACCACGATAAAAAATGCTAAATACAGCACACATCTCGCAGGGCAAGCAGCTTTTTTTTTCTACTCAGTTTTAGAAACCCTAATAAATCATAGAGATGTCTTATTTCTTCACTTCAGAAAGTGTCTCTGAAGGACACCCAGACAAAGTAGCAGATCAAATATCGGATGCCATTATTGATAACTTTTTGGCCTTTGATCCGCAATCCAAAGTAGCTTGTGAAACTCTTGTTACGACAGGACAAGTTGTACTTGCCGGTGAAGTTAAATCCTCAGCTTACCTGGATGTACAGAGCATTACTCGTGAGGTTATTCAACGCATCGGTTATACGAAAAGTGAATACATGTTCGAGGCCAATTCTTGTGGCGTTTTAAGCGCTATTCATGACCAAAGTGACGACATCAATCGTGGTGTAGACCGCGGTAATCCTGAAGAACAGGGTGCTGGCGATCAGGGTATGATGTTCGGTTATGCTTCTAATGAAACTGATAATCACATGCCTTTGGCTCTAGATTTGAGTCACCGCATACTGCAGAAACTGGCCGACTTCAGAAGAGATGGCGCGCAGATCCCTTATTTGCGTCCGGATTCAAAAAGTCAGGTGACTATTCAGTACAGTGACGACAATAAACCCGAACGTATAGAGGCCATTGTAGTTAGTACACAACATGATGATTTCCACGCTAATGATGAAGTCATGTTGGCGAAAATCAAATCGGACATTGTTGACTTAGTAATTCCTGCAGTAAAAGCAGATTTACCTGCCAATATTCAAGCATTGTTTGGCGAAGACATTGCCTACCACATAAACCCAACAGGTAAATTCGTGATCGGTGGACCACACGGTGACACTGGGCTAACCGGACGTAAAATTATTGTCGACACGTACGGTGGAAAAGGTGCCCATGGTGGTGGTGCGTTCTCAGGAAAGGACCCGTCTAAAGTGGACCGATCTGCTGCATACGCAACGCGCCACGTTGCGAAAAACCTCGTAGCCGCTGGTGTTTGTGACCAAGTACTCGTACAAGTTTCTTATGCAATCGGTGTGGTTGAGCCTATGGGTGTTTTTGTCGATACTTACGGTACGTCGAAAGTTGATTTTTCTGATGGTGAAATCGCAGCTAAGGTGAAGGAACTTTATGATTTCCGTCCAGGATTGATCGAGCAAAATTTAAAACTACGTCAACCGATGTACAGTGAAAGTGCGGCCTATGGCCACATGGGTCGTACCAATGAAACGGTGACGAAGATCTTCAAATCTGCCGACGGTAAAACGGAACTCAATTTAGAGGTTGAACTTTTTACATGGGAAAAACTCGACTTTGTCGATGCATTTAAAAGTGCATTCAACTGCTAAAAGCAAAGAATAAAACAGTATAAAAAAGGGGCTGCGCGTAGCGCAGCCCCTTTTTTATTTCATTTAAACACTAGTTTAATCGAATCCTTTAGTGAAGAATCCCCACTGATCTCCGAACGACAAATTCATCGCCCCTGAAGACTAATTGGTACGTACCCGCCGGATACGAACTAAGATCTAATTTTGTATCGAACGGCCCTTCATAAACCAGCTGTCCGGCAGGACTGTAAAGCTCCATTCGAAGTACCTTAGCCGAAGATTCAATCTCAACAAAACCCTGTGTTGGATTTGGATAGAGCGTTAACTCAATCGCTAGATTTTCATCCACCCCAATACCGCTCGTAACAATGATAGCATTATTATCAGAAGCCGAACAACCCGCCGAATTTGCGACGAGTAAGGTTACGATGTAAGTTCCTTTATTTGCATAGGTATGCTGAGGATTAGGAGATGTAGCATTACCTCCGTCACCGAAATACCACTGCCAAGAGTTGGCATACATTGACGAATCAATAAATTGCACCGTCGTACCAGCTTGAACAGTATCCGGGAATTCTGAAGCGACGTAAAGAATATCGTTTAATACGACATTCTTAAACAACGTATCTGATCCTCCTGCATTTGAGGTAACGAGCATAACTTGATACGTACCCGGTTTGCTGTAATTATGCGTAGGATTCACTGCCGCAGAGAAAGTACCGTCACCGAAAGCCCAGAAATACTGCGATCCATTCGTACTCTCATTGATAAAACTTACCTCACCATTACAGGCATTCTGTACTTGATACTGGTAATCCGCATCCGGAGCAAAAATCACATTCGCTGCGAGGTTCACGTATTGAATACTATCATTATTAGTAATGGTGACAATCCCCGTTTGCTGCGTCGCTGTAGTAGCTGTGAAAGTCACATTTAACCACGAGCTTGCGCCTGCGGCGATGGTCTTAGATGTCCAGTTTGGTGCAAAATGCGCATTATTTGATGCAACATTCGTAATGGATAGATCGGTACAACCGTCATTCGACACTAAGACACTATCTATTACAGGCGTTGTATTGTAGATATTACCATAATTCACAGCATTGGTCCCTAATACCATATCCGGCTCACTCACCACATTGACCGTCATAGGTACTTGGAATAATGGATCCTGAGGATCGTTCGTTTCGAACAATACGGAGGTATTATAGGTACCTACTGCAAGATTACTCACGGTTACGAGTAAGGACTTTGTAACACTATTACCGGCAGCGACTGAGCCTGAAGTTAATCCTACTGGAGATGCCCAAGTCACTGGATCTTTTTGACGCACCTCAACCGTACAGGTCTGTCCTGCGGCATAAGTATAATTGTACGAATACAATTGAATGGTTAAATAGCCAGTGTTAACAATATTGGTTAACTGTGTGCCGGTCAAAAATCCTGAGATGGTATCATTGGTGTAATTGGTCACATTATTATCATAGAGCGTCTGGACGTAGCTGCCATTCGCATAGAGATAGAAATAATTGTTCGTAACGCTGTACTCTCCATTCAAAATAATGTCATAGAACAAGGTATCGGAATCTATGATATTGTTGAACGTATGTACTTGCGTATTGGAATAGTTCGGGGCTGGATATAGCCAATTCTGTGTTGAACTCGAATCGTACACCTCCGCGACACTTACTTCATAACTCAATGCAGCTGAACCATTGTTCGTAATGGTATATGGAACTGTGGTAAAGCTGTTACACTTGTTGACCGTTACTGTTATGCTGCTAGGAGTCACACTGATATCTGAAGCACCGACGATAACGCCAGATAAACAGTGCGTAATGGTATCCGCATTGGTGTAAATACTTAATTGATCACTTATGCTACCCAGCGTACTTGAATTCAAGGTTACCGGAATATATCCTGTATCGCCTGGTGCTATTTTCAGCGAAGGACTTGCCGCTGAAAAAACTGTAGTTCCTGTCGCTGTACCGGTTAAGGTCAACGTATCACAACCTACATTATAAAATGGAACGTCCTGAATGTGATTCATATTCTGATAGACAGAATCCCATGCAGTACACGCCGTTTCTACTGCCGTTTCTCCCAAACCATTGACTGTAAAAGTAACTGGGATAGAGAAAGAACTGTTCGACGGGTCATTAGTGGTAATAGTAATGGTTAACTCATGCGTACCTGCCGTAAGGCTGTCAGAATAGGCAGTACCGCTAACCGTTGTGGTATCGCCTCCTGAGGTTGTACCGCTGTTCGGTTGCATTCGAATCCAGTTGGGACCTTGATCCTTATTGGCTAGGGTAGATTCAAGAATATTGTCCATCATCGTGGTAATCTCGCTGTAGACGCTATTGAAGTTAAAACCATAATAGATGAACTCACCATCTCCCATCGGCAAATAACTAAGCGCTTGGCGGTAATACGTATTGTACACTAAATAGATGAGGCCTGTATTGTAGATGTACGCATCTAATGATGCCGATTGGGTAACAAACGAACTGCTCACCCCTTGAATGTAGGGATGGTTCGAATAGGTCGTATTCACATAGTGGGTATAACCCGTGTAGTTTCCGTAATAATAGCCTGAAATCCAATTCATAGCCAATATGTTGCCTACATCAGTGCTTCCCATCACGATCATCTTACCCCCGTCTTCAATCCAATCTTCCAAATCAGATTGAACTGCTGTATAATCTGCAGAAGAAGAATTGTTAGTGATTGGCGGAAAAATCACTACATCTGCCCAAGCCAATTCTGAAATCATCGCAGAAATAGACGTTACGGTTTTCACTGAAATATTGCTGACCGTTCCCAAATAGTTTTGAAGGTTTGACAACAATGATGGGTAAACGTTTTGATTCACAACCACGACATTCAAAACGGGGTTCGAGGATGCAGACCAATTCAAGTTTGTGTTCGTCGCAGTGTTACCTAGGTTGAATGTAAAGTTCACGCTGTCGCCACAATTCTGTGTACTCAGTGTTAGCGGCGCAGTATTGACCCATGCGGCGGGTGCTTCAGCAACATATCCTGTATAACAGACAGGCCATACGGTATCTGAGGTCGAAATGTATACCGTATCATTAATCGCTCCAGTTGCAATAGGACTAATAGTAACTACTACCCAAGCGCTATCACCGACGTACATTTGCGAGGTAGTATTTGTCGCGGTAAGGATAGAATTTGATGTACTTAGCGCATTGAAGTATAGGCTGTCACAACCTAAATTCTCAACTAAAATACTATCCACAATGCTACTGTTTTTAACGATCGTATCCAGATCAAAGCAAGAGCCGCGGTCAACATAGGTTTCACTCTCACCGTCCAATGTGAGGTTCACAGTGAGGTAGATTGTTGAATCCACAGGATCGTTACTGTTAATGTATCCCTGGAAAGTGTGGAGACCTTCTTGTAACGAATCCGTATAGATGATAAGATTGACCAATTCTGAATCGCTCACCGATGTATTACCTGTATCCGGACTAAAGGAGAGGTTCGTTCCTAATCCGGCATCAACTTCGAAATCGTCCACAATCCACGCATCATATGAAGAACCGCTGTATGATTGTTGATACAACCTTAACTGAGTAGAATTTGTCATTGCAGCAGCAGGAATGGTTGCGCTGGCAGTCATTGAACTGTAGGTGTAGAAGTACTGAATGTTGTACCATATTGAACCGTTAGTGCTGTATTGAAGATATATTCCTTCGGAACTTTCGGCATTATCGCAACTTCCTTGATCCATTTCAAAGGATACTGTACCTCCATTCAATAAATTCAATGGCACAGTTGCTGCATAGCGTATACCACCGTAAAAATGCAAGCTGTAACTTCCACTTATAGATCCACATCCGTAGGTTGAAGACTGAATGTTTGCACCTGAACCGAAGTAACTCCATAGAGAAGTATTCATCGTGCCCGCCTCGAAGTCTTCTGTAATACTCATCCCTACCGGTGACGTTCCCCAATTCAACGTTTGCTGGCCGTCGTTGTACAACCAAAACGGAATCAACAACGAATCCGGACAGCCGGTATAAGAAATATTAAACGTCGTACTGTCAAGACCAATTGAGGCTGCATCCTGCACAGTTGCAGCGATACAATGTGTATAGGTTGAATCTTGCTCCTGGAACACGATACTGTCATTGTACGTTCCCGCGGATCCTGCAGACCAAGCGTACGGCACATAAACAGTATCCTCCGGGGCAATATTAAAAGCTGCATTTCCAACGGTTACTCTGGTTGAAGAACCAGAAACCCCAGTGACTCTTAAGGTATCACAACCCGTGTTCCATAGCTTCAAGGTATCATTGGTTATGGCACCTGAATAACCTGAAATGGAAAGACAGGAAGAATAGTTGGATGCCCAAACTCCCTCCCCAGTAACGTTTACTATTACCGGTATTTTCATGCCATTGAGCACAGTGTCGTTTGATGTTAAGGCCAATTCAAGAAAGTACGATCCCACGAATAAACCAGTGGCATCTACCGTGAAATTCATAACGACATTATTTCCACCCGCAACAGTTGCTGAAGTGGGGTTTTGCGCAACATTTACTGCATTCCCCCCCTGTACTTCAATGTCGTCTAAATAATGTACGTATGAAGAAGAATATTGGTAACCGTGAATTCCATTAACACCGCTATTGAGGTTGTAATAAAATTGAGCACCTGTTGCTATGGTAACCCCATCAATAATGATATCAAAAGTCTTAGTAGTCCAATCGATGTTGTTGTATTCAATGTTTACGAATTCATTGGATGTTGTGTATTCATAATGCGTTGTGGTGTAGCCATTCGAGCTTCTATAAACGAGACGGAGACCATTCGTGTACCAATACGAATATCCGAAAGGTGAATACCCCAGACTCGCATTCTGATCTCCAGAAAACCAAGTGTAGCCGCTTCCACCCTGTCCGGAATTTACCTTTGTCGCATACGATGCTCGGGATGGCTGGGCGTTTGGAAAAGTCGCGTTAACGGTTTGACTATTGTTGTAATACCCACTCATCATCAGTGCTCCAGAACCCGTATTCGTTACTGTACTTGTATTCGTCAAAGTAACGAGGGTACTGGTGGAGGAAAAGGTTTCTAAAGTACCGTCCTCAAAATCTGCTTTGAAAATATAATTGGTATCAATAAGCTCAGTACTCAGCGTAAGATTCCCAGCACTTGTAGCATTAGATAAGGTTAAGGATTGTGAGGCGGTAGTTCCACATGGAATGTCAATAACTAAAGAATCATTTGAAAGGGATCCGTTGGGTGCATTGCCCACAGTGATGTTCATACTTGTGGTATCACTACTGTAACAGTTGGTCGCTATTAGTGTAACTATTTTCGTACCCGAACTTGTGAAACTGTGTATTGGATATTGATCGGTGCTGGTTGTGCCGTCACCGAAATCCCAAACATAGCTACCCGCGTTCTGACTTGTATTCACAAACTGAAGTGGCGTGTTGTAACTAATACTGGTAGAGGTTGTGGTGAAGTTTGCCGTTGGCGCAGTGGTTCCGGTTGTAGCCCATGAACATACAAAACCGCTAGAGGTGCTGGAGTAGTTCGAATAGAAGCGAACGGTGATTGCGCCTGATGTTGAAGTGATTGCACTTCCTCCGTTGGGTAAAGAGCTGCCGTAATAATATCCAATGAAAGTTCCGCTCGTTCCAATGCCATCCCAAACGTAAATGTAATCTGAACTGCTCGCAGTAGAGAAGGAAGAAAAAGTCAGGGATACAGGTGACGTACCTGGAGGGTCTATGATTAAATACCCATTATTGTAATTGCCATAATTACCATTGAGCCCACCACCGTCAACAAAAATTCCCGAGCAACTAGTGGCCGTATCCGTTGTACCATTGGTAGGTATTGTAACTATTCCTTGTCCCTGTAATCCAAAACTCAACAGTAGAGCGGCGAAAATACGTAACTGCATTGTTATTTTTTTAGCAGAGCGAAAATACTCAAAAACCGTGAATTCTATCCAATAAACGAGCCACCGAATCAGGTCAGTTATAAACCGATTATTTCTTTGTTCTAACTCCCGTTGAGAACATTGCACTTAGGTTTTATTTAATGCCAATTTTACCTAGTAACTTTGCAATCGTAAAAGAGCATAAACATGATCGAAACCGATCTTCTTATTATAGGGGCTGGACCCACAGGTTTGTTCACTGTATTCGAGGCAGGACTGCTGAAGATGAAGTGCCATCTAATCGATTCACTTCCGCAACCCGGAGGTCAGTTAACAGAGATTTATCCTAAAAAGCCTATCTACGATATACCGGGGTACCCAATAGTTATGGCCGGAGAATTAGTGGATAATCTATTGGAGCAAATCAAGCCCTTTAACCCGGGATTTACCTTGGGTGAAAGCGCTGTAAGTATTGAAGAAACGGAAGACCGCAGCTTTATAGTCACCACTAATAAGGGCACCAGGCATAAGGCACCCAGTGTGGCTATTGCTGGTGGCTTGGGTGTATTTACCCCACGTAAACCACCCATTGTACGCTTACCCGAATTTGAAGAAAACGGTGTGGATTACATCGTTCGTGATCCAGAAAAATACCGTGGTAAGCGGGTGGTTATTTCTGGAGGTGGCGACAGTGCTTTGGATTGGACGGTATTTTTAGCAGATGTAGCCAGTGAAGTAAGTTTAATCCACCGCCGCACCTCGTTCCGAGGACATCTCGATACTGTGGACAAGGTGCATGAATTAGCCCAACAAGGGAAAGTTAAACTCATTACTAATGCAGAAGTAATCGATGTTCATGGTGAATCGGAGTTAAATCGAGTTACTGTTAAACAAAAGGGGGCGGATGATCTCTCAATAGATTGCGACCACTGGCTCCCGCTCTTTGGACTGACTCCTACGTTGGGGCCTATCGGGGATTGGGGCCTGGAGATCGAGAAAAACGCCATCGTCGTAGATAACGCCACAGATTACCGTACAAACATTGAGGGCATTTATGCCATCGGTGATGTAAACACCTATCCGGGCAAACTAAAACTTATTCTTTGTGGATTCCACGAGGCGACGATCATGGTACAAAGTGCATTTAAACGTGCATATCCAGATAAGAAACTTTCCTTCAAGTACACCACTGTTATGGGCGGCGTAGGTAGCCTAGAATAGCGTATGTCAGATATCACTGTACACATTATTGATCGCGAGGGCCTGCAGCACGATGTAGCTGCCCCGACCGACATGAACATGAACCTCATGGAAGTGTGTAAGGCCTATGAATTACCGGTTAAAGGGACTTGCGGCGGCATGGCCATGTGTGCCTCCTGTCATTGCTACGTTGAAAGCGATCATGAACTCAACGCCCCTTCTGAGGATGAGGAGGATATGCTGGACCAAGCCTTTTTCGTGGAGGACAACAGCCGTTTGGGATGTCAAATCTTCATGACACCTGCATTGGATGGACTTGCGGTCCGATTAGCTGAGGACAGCGAATAATACCCGCAGCAGTCGTAATTCCTGTCGCATCTTTACTACTTGAATATTATCTTAGCGGGACTCATAACTATCCCATGAAGAAAACAATCATTCTCCTAACCGCAATGCTCGTATCCTTTGGAAGCATTGCCCAACAAAGTATCGATCTTTCTACCCTTTGGCAGCGCTATGCATTTTATGCAGGGGGCATCAGTGGTCTGCGCAGCATGAGCGACAGTGAGCATTACACAGCCCAAGGTAAAGGCACCATTGAGAAATACAACTACCTCAGCGGTGAAAAAGTAGCGCTTCTGCTCGATGTCAATGCCCTTATCAGTGAAGAAGCTTCAATACCTGCATTCAACTCTTACGACCTCAGCACAAATGAGCAGTGGGCACTTCTTGAAACTGAGACTGACCAAATCTACCGCCGCAGCTCGAAAAGTGTGGTTTGGGTAGTGAACCTTCAAAGCCAGCAGGCAACAAAAATACGTCCGCAGAAAATAAGCAATGCCACCTTTTCGCCGGATGGGAATTATGTAGCCTATGTCTACGACAACAACCTGTACATCTACGACATTAGTGAAGATGCACACGTTAAAATCACTTCAGACGGGTCCTTTAACCACATCATTAACGGGGCAACCGACTGGGTGTACGAAGAAGAATTTTCCATTGTCAAGGCCTTCTGGTGGTCGCCAAACTCAGAAAAATTGGCCTACCTTAAATTCGACGAGAGCAACGTTCGCAAGTTCAACATGGACATTTATGGTAAGGAATTGTATCCAAACCCATATACCTTCAAATATCCGAAGGCAGGTGAAGATAATAGTGTGGTTACCGTACACATTTGGGACCTGAATTCCGGTAAAGTCATCAATACCTTGAGCGATGTTGATTACGAATACCTACCACGTGCACAGTGGTTAAATGAGAATACTTGGGTGGTGAGCACCTTGAACAGGTTGCAAAACGAATTCAACCTTTATGCCATCAACGCGACATCTGGCGTGGCCCAAAACATCTACCACGAAACAGACGAAAAGTACCTGGAAATCAACGATGAATTGCACTTCCTAGAAGACGGGTCCTTTGTACTCTTGAGTGATCGCGACGGTTGGAACCACCTGTACCACGTCGCTTCTAATGGTAAGATTAAGCGTCAAATCACCAAAGGCGAATATAATGTTACACGCCTGTACGGCATGGACGGGAGCAAGCGCTTGTACTACCAGAGCACCGAGCGTTCTGCCATTGAGCGCAACATCTATAGTATTAAAATAAACGGTTCAAGCAAAGCCAATCTGGCTGAGGAGCAAGGAACGCATAACGCAACATTCACTCCAGATTTCAAGCACTTTATCAATACCTACAGTGCTGAAGGTATTCCTACGCAGGTGAGCTTGCGTGAATCTCGTAAAGGTGCTGTTCTACGATCAATCAAGACGAATGAACGCGCTGTAAAAGCACTTGAAACCTTCACCTTTACCCCGAAGGAGTTCTTTACATTGAGTACGCCAACAGGTGGCGATCTGAACACATGGATGATCAAACCGGTGGATTTTGACGAAAACAAAACCTATCCCCTCTTTATGTTCGTATATGGCGGTCCGGGTAACCAAACCGTGACCAACAGCTACGATGCGTTCCGCGGCATGTGGTTCCAAATGTTGGCAAATGAGCTAGACATCATCGTTGCCAGTGTCGACAACCACGGTACCGATGGACGCAGCGAGGAATTTAAGAAGAGTACCTACGGAAAGATGGGGAAACTTGAAACCCTTGATCAAACGGAAGCTGCACTAGAATTGGCTCAGCGCCCGTACATCAATGGAGACCGTATTGGGGTATTTGGATGGAGCTATGGCGGATATATGGCTTCGAACTGTTTGTTTCAGAGTCCAGAGGTGTTCAAAATGGCGGTGGCCGTTGCTCCAGTTACGAATTGGCGTTTTTATGACAATATTTATACGGAAAGATACATGGGCCTTCCATCTGAAAATAGCGAAGGCTATGATGCGGATAGCCCGCTCTCCCATGTAGATGGATTGAAAGGAAAATACCTTCTCATCCACGGAACAGGCGATGATAACGTGCACGTACAAAACTCTATGCGTATGGTAGAGGCTCTAATTCAAGCAGATAAAGATTTCGACTGGTTCGCCTACCCGGATAAAAACCACGGCATTTATGGCGGCAATACGACGATGCATTTGTACCGCATGATGACGGAATTCATTGCTGAGAATTTATAAGAATTGGCCCCTAGCCGCTCTTAGAAATAAAATGTATACTTGTTGAACACTAAAAACACCTGAAACATGAGTGATCAATCTATGAAGCATCCACCAGCGCTGTGGACGCTATTTATGTCTGAAATGTGGGAAAGATTTTGTTACTACGGAATGCGAACCTTGTTGACCCTATTCTTAGTAAAATCTCTTCTTAAAGGCGATGCTGAGGCCTCGCTAATCTATGGTGCATACACCGCTTTAGTTTATGCGGCTCCAGTATTGGGCGGTCGCATGGCCGATTCTTACCTAGGCTATCGTTATGCTATTATACTAGGTGCAGTTCTAATGGCTATTGGCGAATTCCTAATGGTTGCAGGTACAGATATGTTTGGCTTAGACGCTGGTCTACGAGAAACTTTGATGCTCATTGGAATGGGTGGTTTGATTGTAGGTAATGGCTACTTTAAAGCGAACATTTCAACCATTGTAGGTAAACTCTATGACGACGGTGATACTCGCCGTGATTCCGGTTTCACTATCTTCTACATCGGCATCAACGTCGGAGCCCTTTTGGCAACGACAGTGGTCGCTTTTGTAGGTGAAACGTATGGATTTGAGTACGGTTTCGCCCTCGCAGGGTTAGGTATGCTACTCGGACTGTTCATCTTCTGGAGCGGTCGCGAGAAATATAACCATGTGCCAAACATTGCAATAACAAAAGCTGGTCGTGAAAAGTGGTTGGGAATTGAGCGTTGGAAAACCATTACCATAATTTCCCTTCTACTCATCCCAATGAGTTACATATTGATTTCAAAAAATGAGATTCTCCAGTATTTACTTATCGCTATCTTCCTGTTCGTTGCATTTCAGTTGATCGCTGCCGGTATCAAGGAAGGACCTATTTGGAGAGACCGCATGATTGCGCTTGTCATTATGATGATAGTAAATGTCGTCTTTTGGTCGTTCTTTGAACAAGCCGGAACCTCTTTAACGCTTTTTGCCGATCGAAATGTTAGTCGTGAAATTTTCGGTTGGATTATGCCGGCCTCAATGACGCAATTCTTCAACCCATTCTTCATAGTGACGTTTGGTTCATTATTTACTTGGATGTGGATGAAACTAAATAGTATTGGAAAGAACCCTTCCATACCAATGAAATTCTCTCTTGGTCTACTTCAATTAGGTGCAGGTTTCTTGGTAACGGTTATCGGTTACCAATTCTTAGATGAAAGCACTTATGCAGTGCCTCTATTAACTCTTGTATTCCTTTATATGCTTCATACTACCGGTGAGTTATTTGTAAGCCCCATTGGTCTTTCGATGGTGACTAAATTAGCCCCAAAAAGTATTACCGGCACAGCAATGGGTGGATGGTTTTTGTCATTCGCAATGGCCAACTTTTTAGCAGGTCAAATTGCTGCAATTTCTGGTTCTGAAAGTCACGAAGAAGGTCCTGTAAACGCCAAGTTAACCCTAGTTGAGGCCTTAAATCAATCCGATGAAAATGTTACGTTTGAGGATTGGGACTATTTGGCATTCCCTTCTGAAGAAAACAACGATATTCCCAACAATGTGGATATGTCAACTTACAATAATTATCTAATGTGGGCTGTTTTCAGTACCGCTTTTAGAGAAGATTGGTCTGCCGCAAAATATGCAGCAGCTAGTGACTCAATGAGTCTTAACTTCGATCAAGTAACTGAGTGGCTAGTTGCAGATAAATGGACTGAGTTAAGTTCATCTTTGAACAAAATAAGCAAATGGAATTCTGAAGAATTTGCAAATATTGATTATGATTCATTTTTGTATTATGGTAATCCATCGACAATAAATGATGGGGAATCGTTGAGAAATGCATATGCAACGCATGTGAAGAATGTTTCAAAACAAAGTCTGGATAAGTACACTGGTATTTTCAAAAGCCTTGGTTTAGTCGCAATAGGTATTGCCTTACTCCTAGGTTTATTGCGCAATCCAATCAATAAATTGATGCACGGCGTAGCATAAGCGTTAGCATAATTTTATAAGTAAAAACCCCGCGCCCTGGCGCGGGGTTTTCTATTTTAGAGGAATGAGAAAATTTGCCCTATTCCTTCTGCTGAGTCTTGCTGCGATTACCAACGCACAAGAGAAAATTCAATGGATGTCTATTGAAGAAGCCTATGAGCTGACTTTGACCGAACAGTCCCCGAAAAAAATCTTCATCGATGTCTATACGGATTGGTGCGGTTGGTGCAAGCGCATGGACAAAGCTACCTTTCAAAACCCGGAGGTGGCCAAATACATGAACGAACACTATTACAATGTGAAATTCGATGCTGAACAAAAGGAAAGCATAGAAATCTTAGGCAATACTTTTAAATTCATACCTCAAGGCAAGAGGGGCTACCATGAATTGGCCGCTGCGCTGCTCAATGGAAAGATGAGCTATCCTACCGTGGTCTTTATGAATCCTAAATTCGAAATGCTAAGTCCAGTCCCTGGATACCAAGAGGCCCCGCAGTTTTTAAAAGTGGCTACCTTTTTCGGAGAGAATATTTACCTGACCGTATCTTGGGAAGAGTACGCAAAACAATAGCATAAAAAAAGCCCCGCTCTGCGGGGCTTTTTTTTAGAATTTAAAATCGTAACCTTTCAAGGTTAGCTTATCGTATTTCTGCTGATTGAATTCGTACAATCGACTCGGCTTTTTGTTCCCCGGCGCCTCAAATATGGTTTCTTCCGTATCAATCAGAAGCTCACTACGCATGAATTTCTTTCGGAAATTTCGCTTATCGAGATCCTTGCGTAAACATTGTTCGTAAAGAGAATGTATCATATTAAATGTGAATCGCTTCGGCAGCATCACAAACCCGATAGGACGACGCTTTACACGACGCTTGAGACGCTCATAAGCCATCTCTAATATCTCATTATGGTCAAATATCATCTCTGGCGAAGCCTCTAGTGAAACCCACTTGTAGCCGGGCGTCTTCACTTCTTTTACTACGTCCCAGTTCAATAAGGCGAAATACGCAATATTGACCACACGTCCCATAGGATTGCGGTACACTTTTGCAAAAGCATTGAGCTGCTCGAGGTATATTTTTTCAACGCCCAAAATGCGATTCATCATGCGTTTTGCAACCTCTTCAACACTTACTCCTGCAGATACCCAATTACTAGGCAACATCGGAGCACCTTTATAGGGCTCTTGCGATTTCTCACCAATCAAGGCTACTAATCTTTCTCCATCGAAAGCCATCACCACAACAGAAGTCCCTAAGGCAACATCAAATTTCATACAACTTTATTTTAGGCAAAAATATAAAATGTCATTTCGGAACCAACATTTCAATGTTAAGTTATAGTAAAATCAATACTTTTTAAAAACTTTGTGCCAAAACGAACCTCAACAACACATGGGGATTTGATTTTGTTCGCGCTCCTTCAGAAGTTGCTAGGAACAGTGATTTTCTTTTAAAACGCCTCACCGATGAAGAAATAAATGCCACTACCCTCGCGTGTATAAGCAAGATCGATACGCGTGTAAATGTCTTTTTCAGGGAAAATCAAGTAACGGATGCCTGCGCCTGCAGTAGGAAGCATAGCGTTCCATTCAAAAGCGGTTTGTGCTCCATAGACTTGACCAGAAGCAAGAAATACACTGGCACCCCACTTTTTAGAGAAAGAAAACGGTAAAATGCGATATTCTAATTGGGCCGCAACTAGATTTTGATCACGGTATCTACCTAAATAATACCCGCGCATTAAACTCTCACCGCCCATTAGTGCCAACATATTAAAAGGTGCTTCTCCCACGGTAAACTGACCGTAGACCTGCGCGGCAAGTACCCGATTCTTACCTAAGGGGCGATAAAGGCGATTGTCTGTGATATATGAGGTGAAGGAAAAATCGCTGCCGAAAGCTTCGGCGTAATTCAAAAATGCCCACTCGCTATACACCCCTTTACGCGGATTCATTGCATTATGAATATTGTCATAAAGTATCCCTAGGCCCAATCCTAAATTCGTTGAACCATTGGCACCTAATTCCGGAGCCTGAAAATTTGTCGAAGTATTTTGATAGGAGACATTACCAAGGCGCTGGTAGTCCAATTCCAAGCCAACATATAACGATGGGATTACTGCACGCAAGAAGCGTTCCTTCACTAAGGTGTAATTACCGTCTATCAATGCGGTGTATTCTTTTGGCGAATTTGGCCCCACCCCATAATAAAACAAGGGAAAACTCTGGTACCTCACCTTCCCATAGAGAAACCACAAGTTTTCGTCTGTGTATACTGCGTGATCTAGCCATAGACCGTATTGATTCTCTAAAGTATAGAAGGTGAATGCTTTTAATTCGCTCAGTCGATTCGATAAATCATTCTGCGCGGAATAGATATACAAACTCGAAACGCCCAATTCCCAGCGCGTTTCAGGAGAATACGCAATGGTGGGGTAATTAATCAATTTGGGCTTAGCAGGATCGCGCAGGGTATCATTGAGTAATCCGTCAAAGTAGGTATATAGTGGGAGTCCCGTTTTAGACGCAGACTCCTGTGCATGTAACGGAAGAAAGGCCGCAAGGACAAAAACGATGACCAATTCTCTCATTAAAAGGTGCATTAGATTAAAATTAAAGATACCATATACTAGGGTGACACGAGCCAATTGTACTAAAAAAGCCGCTAGATGTTGAGGACTTGCCAGAATTGTAAGGTCAAAATGAAATAACAACTTCGTTTCGCATTAGTTACTTTTGAGTGTGACTCCGCAAGCCTATGAAATTTTCATATCACGTCCTATCCATTAAAGAGGACATAAAAAAAATTGTTCCCTTTTACATTAAAGTTAAGCTTCAGTTACTCAAAAGATCAGTGCGGGATGTTGTTAAAGGCTATTATTTCAATTATGCGAAAAGAAGGTATTCCACAAATGATTTCTCAAATTCAATCGCGTTAAAACAGGAATTAAAGCCAAATAAGGCGAAAAACAAAAATCTCCTAAGGGCCATAAAGAGTATTGAGCAGATTCAGATAAACCCCAATGAGATACTCTCTTTTTGGCGAATTGTAGGCAACCCATCAAAAAAGAATGGATTTACAGAGAGTCGTTCTTTAGTAAATGGCAAAATTGAAAATACCATTGGAGGCGGGTTGTGTCAACTATCGGGTCTTATGTACTATATAAGTTTAATTGCCCAGCTCGAAATTCTAGAAAGACACAATCATTCTATTGATATTTATAACGAAGAAACTCGATTTACGCCTTTAGGTTCTGATGCAACTGTAGCCTATGGCTATAAAGATTTAAAAATTAGAAATAACCTGAATTGCCCCATAAAATTCAACTTTTCTATTGAAGACGATACTATCAAGGTAATGATATTGCACTCCAGTGTAATTAGGCACAACGTTGTTCAATTTAAAGAAGTTATTTCTGACGATAATGTGATTGAGGTCATTACAATAATTAATAACCAAGTATATAATAATTCAACTTATAAAAAGTATCCGGTCGTTTAGACACCTATAAATAATACAGTTAAACATGTACGATTTATCAGAGGTCTAAAGTCAAAATGAAACAGTGAACCGCTGTTGATTCATTAGGTTTACGACAAATAAAAACTTAACCCCTATTTCGTATCTCCTATGAAGACAATTAAAACTTTACTGCTGTCCTGTATACTTGCCTTAGCATCTTGTACAACTGACCCTTGTGTGGACGTCACTTGTTATAATGATGGTGTATGTGACGATGGCACTTGTTTGTGTGCTGACTGGTACGAAGGTGCTGATTGTAACACTGAAGAAAGAGCAAAGTATTATGGTGATTATATAGGCACAGCTACATATTTTAACACGGATGGAGATGCAATTAATAGCTTTACTGATACAATACCAGTAGTTGCGAATGGTTCAACTATAAATGGATTGGTCGCAGATGGTATTCCATTGGTTTTATCCGTGTCAGGAATAGGAGATTTTGGTATTCCTCCGACTGCGACGATGGATCCAAACGGTACTTCGCTCTCTGTCTCAGGTAATGGTTCGTTTGACGGTAATCTCTTAAACATAGGCGCTACAATGCTTTATGTACAAGATACCCTTACCTATACATTCACAGGAAGTAAATAATTACTGACGACTTTAATTACCGAGCCTCTTCTTCGGAAGGGGCTTTTTTATTTCCTTTCGGCAAGCTGATTATGAAGTACCTCTAACCTGTCTAAGGGGACTAGAAGTGAAGTAGATAGAAGTTGAGGACTTGCCAGAGTTATAAATATATCCCAGCAACGAGGCACATAATGGAAGATGAGTCAACTTGTAAGGGCTACAAGAGCAAAAGTGTCTGTGTACGAGATTATATAGTATCACGGAGGTTTTACGCAATGGTTATATTTTCCGTATTAATTAATACACCTGTTCAGAAATAATAAACTTATCTATGATTTTACGAATTGAGAACTATTCCACAGGGTTTAGAGTACTTAATGGCGATACAGTAATTCTTAGAGCAAATCACGTTAAATGGTATCGTGATGCGATTAGTTACGAGTATGATGGTAAAAAAGGGCTGATGGAACCATTGGACCTGTTTGGCACAAAATCCAACCTTATTAAAGATGGACGTTTATGTGGTGAAATCATCTGGACCTGGGGTATGCTGAAAAACATCATGAATAGCGTTATTGTACCTCCCTGGTTTTGGGGTAGATATGTATATAATCCCAGTAATGAATCAAGTTCAT
>Ga0228642_1000053_pt1 | contig 49244 bp, 7 predicted proteins | sample 53DmetaG_FD_190071 | JGI IMG/M metagenome (GOLD analysis project Ga0228642, IMG submission 190071) | Seawater microbial communities from Monterey Bay, California, United States - 53D | ecosystem: Environmental > Aquatic > Marine > Coastal | place: USA: California | collected 2016-09-29
AGAAAATCTGCAAGAAAATCTGCAAGAAAATCTGCAAGAAAATCTGCAAGAAAATCTGCAAGAAAATCTGCAAGAAAATCTGCAAGAAAATCTGCAAGAAAATCTGCAAGAAAATCTGCAAGAAAATCTGCAAGAAAATCTGCAAGAAAATCTGCAAGAAAATCTAAAAAAAAAGGTGGTAAAATAGAATTAAATATATCAAATTTATCAACAACATCATTACTATTTTTATAATGTTTTCAATGAATCATCTGTAATTACATAATTACTAATACCAAAATTATTTACCGATGCAATACGAAATTTGTAGTTTTTATTAGACAATAAATTAATAACTCTATAAAAAAATTGTGAAGTTAAATTAACAATATTAATCCATTTACTATCATAAATATCAATATTGTAACCTATTATAGTTGAACTACTATTTGATATAGGTTTATCCCATGTAAGAATAATAGTATTATTATTAGCAGCTGTTTGTAGATTCCTAATAGGATTAGGCAGTATATTTAATGTGTTGGAAGGTTTAGTAGTTATAGTAGGAAAAAGACTGTACTCACTTATGTAATCATTAATATTTTTAGAAGAAATTCTAATTAAATATTGTGTATTACTTAATAAATTATCATAAATAAATGAATTTTTTGTAGTAGTTTCAATGGTAGTCCATGCATCATTTAAATATGTTTGAATAATAAAAAATTTAATATTATTTCTTGAAGTATCTTCCGGAGTATTGTCTTTATATAAATTCCATGTATAATTAATATACGTTTCCCCTATTTGTGAAGTATCTATATTATTAATAATAGGAGAATCAGGTTTTACATTTTGTTCATCAGGTAAATATAATTTTTGAATATTATTATTTATAAAATAAGGATTATATTTATTTGTATTAATAGGTGAATTAGGCATATAGTAATTTATTAAATCATTATTAATCCAATTAAATTGTTTTTCTTTAGAATATGGACCGTAAGTAATAGATGTATTATCTTTACTATTTTTATTAGAATTTTGTATGGAAAAATATAGAGGATAAAATTTATTATTATCTATTTTCCTTATCTTAAAAAATCCAAGTCCATTATTTTCTAGATTAGTGTTAATATTATTTAAATTATTATTATAATAAGTATTATGTGTTATATTTGATAATGTGATAAATGGATTATAAACATTATAGTAAGGATTAGGAAATAATAATTTAATATTACTATCATTATTTACATCGTTAATATTACTTATATAAAAAGATTGTTGTGTATCAATAATATTAATAAGTCCTTGTGAAATAATGTTTGGGTCATTATCATTTATATTAATTATTTTACTAAATGATTTAAGTATTATATAATAGATTTTACTATATTTACTTAAATGGGAAGTATCTAAAATATTACTATTATAAATAACACCATCAAAATTAGGATCGGTAGTAACAACTGATGAAACTTCATTATTAATATCGTACTTATTATTAATTTTTAAATAAAAAAATCTAATAGTATATATATTTGTACTTGTATTATTATCCTTAAATGAGATGAAATATTTAAAATATTTATTTAATAGAATAGTCGTATTATTATTATTATTATTATTATTATAAATTTTTATTATATTATTAATAATTTGTAAATGGTTTATATCAGGAGAATCAATATATGTGAATTTACTATTATTAATATTAAAATTAATATTTAAATTCCAATTTATAGAATTATCATAATTTTGAATTCCATGCATTGTAGAAATAGTTTGAGGTGTTTTATTTAATAAATGTAAATTTCCTAACATATATCCATTAAGATTCCAATCATTATTATTAATATTAAATAACTTAATATTCGCAGATAATAAACCTTGTTTGGATTGATTAATAAAAAAATTACGTGATTTATTATTATAATTATTTGAACTGGATACTAGAATAGATTTAGTAGTAAATTTATTATTAGTAGAAATAGAATTATCATCTTGCATAGATTGATATAATAGATTTTCAGAATTAAGAATAAAACTGCCTGTTATATAATTATTATCATTTGTAATTATATTAAAAGATTTCAAAGGATTACTAATAATAATACGATAATTTAAATTAGTATTGATAATAGGCAAATATATTTGTACATCAATTGGTTTGTAAGATAGTATATTAATAGTTGAAAAATTGTCACTACTAGATAAATTATAGATAAATATATCTGGTACAATTTCTACTTGTAAAAAAACAGAATCAGTAAGATTATTTTTATGTAATGATTTTCTGGAATTATCTGTATTTAATAAATATTGATGATAATGTTTATCATTTCCAAATGCATCATACGAATCAAGTATAATTAAAAAATCATTAATTATATACTTAACTTTAATACTTAATGAAGTTTCATATAAAATATCATTATGAGTTTGTGTTTGAGATTTATAATATTTATAATAAATATTAATATTTGAATTATTATTTAATTCAGAAAGAAATTTACTTTGTGTTCCTGTAATAATAGTAAAAGTTTTCATAGTATTTTGTTGATAACCAATTTGTATATTTTTTAAAAGTAAAGAACCAGATAATTTATTACCAATTGAAATAATATTATTATTCTCTGGTTGAATTAAATTTTTTATATATAAATTATTATTTACTTGTAGATTAGCAATAGTTATATCTTCTATTATTTCATCCATTATATAATATTTAATATAATTATATTTAATATAATTATATTATATATAAATATAATTATATTTAATTATATTTAATATAAATATAAACTATTATATATATAAATAATTAAGTTTGATACGCTAAGGAAGCCATACCACTCATAATTCTTAATATATTATAATTAGTAGCAAATATTTTTACTTTACTATTAGTACTACTACCAATACCAGATTGATTAAAATTCATTTGTAAGTAAGCATTATCAATTGATGAAAAATTGATTGTTCCAGATGGTTGATGTTCTTCTGGATTTAATGCGAAAGAGTAAGAATAAATATGTTTTTTAGGTAAATAATTATGATGTTGCATAGGTTGAACTTGTCTAAAATAATTAGAAGGCCTTTGTTGAAATAAATTTTGACCATTAATTTTAATAACAGCAGTTTTAAAAGTATCAGAGTAGTTATTAAACGAACTTGTATATTTTAAAATATTATTACCAGTTTTTGAGTTTATAGTATTATTTATATCTTGAATAATTATCCATATAATTTCTTTTACAGGATGTTTAAAATGTAAATTAAAATTATAACTTAATAAACCAGCAAATAGAGTATCTTCACCGGTATATTGTAATTGTTCTATTAAATATTCATGTTTATTTGAAGAAAATAACTTTTTTTCATCTTTATCTAAAAATATATAATCAGCCCATACTTTTACATCTAAATTACCGTTTGTTTTAGGTAAATTCCATGATGAAGAGTCAGTTTTTATTATTTCTCTTAATTCTCTTAATTGAATAGTTAAATTAATATCTGAATGTATTAAAGCACTTAATGGTAAAGAATTACCAGTATTTTTACAGAACCAAAATTTTAATGGTAAATATAAAGTTCTTGAAGAATGATTATTTCTAATACTATATTCCGAATTAAATTTAGCATATATATGATTATTTTTATTATTTTCATATTCATCTAAAATATCATAGTATTCTCCGAAATGTTTATCTATAAGTTGTCCACCTATACTAATAGTAATATTTTTAATTAAACTACATACAATATTATTTGTATAACCATACCATATATAATTTGTATTTGGTGGTAGTAATTCAGGTAGTGTAATTTCTAAAACTATAGACTTAATTAAATCACCTGTTTTATTTAATGTAACATATAAAGTATTTCCAAAATTAATACTTCCTTCTATATTTTGTGACATACTTTCAATTGAAAAATTACTATGTCTTTTATAAATTGTTTTAAAAAATGTCATTTGAGGATTTCCAGTTAGTATTACATCTTCAGCACCTAAATTATTTAATTTAAGTAGTCCGCCAGTCATTATGTTTTAACTTATATTATTAATAGATTATTATTTTAAATTAATAACTAATTTAAAATAATTTGAAAATATAATATAAATTAATTAATTTAATTTGAAATTATTTTCTAATGCATATGGTAAATTTTTATTACAAAATATGATTAGAGTAATTAAAAAACAATTTAAAAAACAATTTAATTAATATAATTAAAAAAAATAATATAATACAAATGTTATTAAAATTGTAGTATAAATATTTTTTTTAATTATATTAATGATTTTTTTTTATTAAATCATTTAAAATATAGAATATATTAATTTAGAAATAATTTTTATATTATTTATAATTATATTTATGGAACTTTTAAGTGATTCAAAGTTCAATTTAGTGGAGACAAAAGAATTAATAGTAAATAACATGACATTATATAAAATACAAGAGAATACAGTATTAAATGTAGAAGATTCTGGATTATTATATATAATAGAATCAAATAATAGTAGAATAAAAATATCTTTACCAGAAGTGTCAAAAGGATTAAATTATAGTTTTATTGTATCTGATGATGGAAGTAATGAATTAGAATTTTATACAGAAAATGAAATAGTAGGAAATAAATATTTATTTAGGTCCGATGTATCATATAAAGAAAATATAAATAATGAATATAGTTTGATTATTAAAAAATTAATTAAAGGTGATAGTTTTAAATTTATATGTGATGATAAGAAATATTACTTAGTAAATAAAAAAGAAGCATTAAATTCAATAAATTCAAATATACATAATTATCCTCTAAATTATTACTATAAAGTATTAATAATAAATAACAGATTTGTATTTAAAAATAATAAGAATGAAGAATTAAATAATTTAATAAAAGGAAATACATATAATTTTGTAATAGAAAATAATAAAAAACTAAATGAAAATAATTTACAAATAATATTTTTAAAAACGGAAATAATAGAAAATAATTATTATCCTAAATTTAAATATATATTTACAGATTTATTTGGAAATAATATTACAAAAGTAAATCTATATAAAAATACACAATATGTATTTAATTGTACTGATAAAAGTAATAATACTATTTTTAGTAGTAGTTTAAAAAAAAAAGAAATAAAAATTGAAACAATATATAGTGATGAAAAAATTAGATTAACTATTAAAAATGAAGAAGGGGAAATATTAAAGGAACCATTACTATTAAATAGAGATATAGAATATAGATTTTTAATTATTGATACAGAATTGATAAATAAAATAAAATTAATGAATGGAAGTAATCAAATAACAACAAATGATAATATAAATTTTGAAATGTATTTTAGAGCTGAAACAGAAAGTCGTGGGGGTTTTAAAGTAAATGAAAATCATTTAATTAACTTGGAAATAGTAAGTAGTAATAATACATTGAATAATAAAAAAATAAATATATATATACTTGAAAAAATTATACCAGAATTAATAGATAGTTCAAATAATATAATAAATTTTAATTTAGAAAGTAATAATATTTATAAAGTAGGTATATTAAATTCAAATGATGTAAAAGGAATAAGAGGACGATATGATACAAATGATATAAATTTAAGTGAATTAGCAATTGATAAACATAATATAGAAATTATAGATAATATTAAAGATTTACTAAAATTAAATTACGAAGGAAAGGAAGTTGAGGAAATAAGTAAAAAATATTATAAAGATTTAGAAGATAATGAAAAAATAAATTATATTAACAGTAATATTGGAGGAATAAATGATGAGAATTATATAATAAAAATGAAAATTAATTATAATTTATTTGGTTCATTAGAAGTATATAGTACTTTAAAAAATAATATTGAAAAAAGTGAATTAAATATCTATGAAGAAATAATAGATAATAATTATTCAGGAAAATTAATATCATTAGATAATAGTGAAGATATAGAAATAAATTTAGGTGAGCCATCATTGGGAAATAAATTTAAATTTATAATAATAAATGATAACATTTTATTAAAAGATAGTGAAAAAAAATTTATAGTAGAATTAGTAGTTATTAATAATGAATTAAAATATAAAATAAATGGGGAAGAAAGAAAAGAAATAATATTATATAGCAATAATAAATATATATTTGATTTAAATAATTTGTATTATGAAGGAATATATTATGATTTTAAATTATCAATTATAGAAGACGGTATTCATAATTATGGAAACGAATATAAGAATAATAATATAGTAAAATATATAGAAAAAGAAAAGAAATTAGAAATAGATTTATATAATAAAAGAATAAATGAAAAAGAATTTTATTATTACAGTGAAAAAAATACAATGATGGGAAACATTATAAAAATAAAAAACATTAGAGATAAATTAAAGAGTATAAAAATTAGGAGTAATTACGATATAATATCTAATATTCCAAAATATTGTGATAATAATATATCATTAGATAAAAATAATATAAATAATGAAAATATAATTAAAATTAATAAAGGTACAAAAGGAAAATATATAGAAATATTATCATTATCAGAAACGGAATATATAGTAAATGATACAAATATAAATTATAATAGTAATGTAGTAAATTTACCCTTTGATAAGAAAAAAGTAGTAGTTAAAAATGAAATAACTAATGGTATAAATTCAATAAAATTATTAGATGAAAATAATAACGATGTAAGTTCTCTATTTAAAAATATTGAGTATGAATTTGATCAAAGTGATTTTTCAAATATAGGATTAGATAATGTAGAAAAGGAAAAAAATTACTATATAAAAATAGTAAGGGATAATAATATAAAAAATAAATTTATATATAAATTTAAAATTTATGAGGACTCCGAGTATAAAAATATAGCGAATGAACCATTAATATTATATAGAGGTATAAAGTATACTTTTTATCAATATGATGACAGTAATAAAAATTTAGAAAGTAATAATATAGTTATAGAAGATACTGGAATATTACCAATAAATATTAATGAAATACTAGTAGAAAAAAATAATATGATATTGTCTGTGGTAATAAATAATGGAAATTTAGTTAAATATTGGTCATATTCATTAGATGATAGTAAATTATATAAAATACTTAATAAAAAAAGTATAAGTATAAGAGGATTATATAAAAAGATATATAAAGTATCAGTTTATGGTCATAATAGTAATGGAAATATAATTTGTGTGGATAGAAAATTAAAAAAGATAGAAGATATAGATGAAAATTCTGCTATTTATTTTGAAGAAGATGAAGTACCATTACTTAATAATGATATAAAGTATAATTTAAAATTATTTAGTAAAATACTAAATAATGAACCAAAATTAGAATTAAAAATATTTGATGAGGATAATAATGAAATAGAGAAACCATTATCAGTAAGAAAAGGTAATAAATATAATTTTAATTTAACAGATAGTTCATTATATAATGTAAATTTCATAAATCATATAATAAAATCAGATGAAGGAGAAAATATGGTAGATATATATGTTAAAATAGATTATGAAAAAATAGATAGTATTGTAAATAATATAGAAACAAAAACATACAATTTTTATGGATTTAAATATTATAGTGATAATAATTTTAGCGATGAAATAGAAAATCCGTTATTATTATCAAAAAATAATAATCAAAAAAAAAATATAAAATATAATTTTTATCAAAATAATAACTATAATACAATAGAGGATGTTTTATTAAAAATATATATAGTACCAGAAGATTATATTTACGATAATTTAAATATAGTAAATAATTATCCTAAAACATCTTTCTATTTAGATAATGATACTTTAAATAATAATACAAAATTAGATTATTTATTTTATAAACAATCAGAACGTACCCTGGAAGTAAATACAGAATCAGATGATTTAATAGAGTTTTATAAAAAAGAAAATAATAATGTAAGTATTATTTGTAATGAAAATTCAAAAGAAGTAACAGTAAATACATATACAAACCATTATGAAAAAGCAAATAATTATATTGTATTAACAGATGTATATGATACAATTGAAGTATTATCGATTACTAGTATTGATTGTTGGTTTAATATAACAGCTTATAGTAATAAAATACATTTTGTTTGTTATGATAATTTAGAGAAAATAGAAGATTTTAATTCTATTATTTTACAAGAAGAGTGGTTTAATATTAACGATATTATTTGTATTAATGATGAAATTATAAGAGAAATAGTAGATATAGAAGATATATCTAATCAAGAAAATGATTTAAATGAAAAAATATTAGTATTGAATAATATAGTAGATAAAGAATTTAAAACAAAAAATATAAAAAAAATGAATAATGATTTAAATGGTAGGTTTTTAATAAAAAGTATAGAAAGTGATAATTCATTTAAAATAGAATTAAATGATATAATAGATAATAATTCAACATATTATAATTGTAGTTTAAATAAAAATAATTTTTTAATACTTGAAATTAGTAATGAAATAAATAATATATTATCAATTAAAGTACCAAAGTTTATAAATGAATTAATAAATAATAATATTGATGATAATCAACATAATAAAATTATTTTAAATAATACAGATAATATATTAAATAATATTTATAAAATTTATACAATAGTACCTTCAACAAATAGTATTGAAATAAAATTAAATCATAATATAAAATTTAATTCAACTGAATATATTAAAACAGGAACATTATCATTATCACAAAATTATGGACGATATTATAAATCAGTAGTATTTATGGATACTGATATAAATAATGATAATGTAATATTTAACAATTATATTAATTACTATTCGAATGAAAAAAAAAATAATAATAAAATATACATAATACCAAGTGTTGATATTAAAATATCAAAATATGAATATGGTTTATTAGATAATAAATTAAATTCCTACGAAGAAGGAAATCCTATAATTAATAATCAATCAACGGAAATTAATTATAATAATATTAAAAAAAATGGAATTGTATATAATCGTGGTGAATTAAATGCAACTATTAATGATACTTTAATAAATGATATTAATACAATTAATAATGTATACTATAATAATAATAAATTATATATATATGGAACAGAATATATAAATTTAGATAAAGATAATTATGAATATGATATTAATAATAAAGAAAGAAGTATTGATGATTATTGTGGAGAATTAAGTATTCCAATAATTATAACAGATAAAATAAATATAGAGTTTAGTTTAAATAAAAATGGTAATAATTATGATAATACGTTAAATAATAAATTAGATATTATGATTTCAAGTAGTATTTATTCTATAGGTAATAAAACTTATGAATTTAAATATTTAAGTATCAATAATGTCCCAGAAAAAAATAATGTAGAAACTAATAGTGATAGAATATTTAAAATTGAAGACAATAATATTATTTTAAATTTAAAAAAAAATAATTATGATGAAATTCCAGAAGTAGAAATATATACGGATAAATATGCAATTAATAAAAATATTTATAATAATATTAATGATTTAAATTTACATAATAGAATTGAAGAACAAAATATTTTAGTTTCATTTAGTAATAAAAATAATATTGATTCTCAAAAATTATATATTTTCCCCAAAAAAATTAATATTTTGTATTTAAAAAAGGATTCAGATGTAAATGATAATAAATTATATATATCAAATAATTCCGTTAATAAAGATATATATAGTGGTTCATATATAATAATTTATAATAATGAAAAGAATTTTTATTTAAAAAAAAAAATAATTAATTATTATGTAGATAAATTAAATGATAGAATTATTGAAGTAGATAGTAATTGGGTAGAAAATAAAATTCCATTAAAAAATTATATTATTAAAATTTATGATATAGATAATATTATATTATTATCTAAAAATTACTATATTGTATCAAATATTGATAATGATATTTATATAAATGATATTAAAAATAGTACAATTAATTTAGAAAAAAATGAAACATATTGGTTTGATTATTCTAATATAAATAATAAAAATTTAGATATGTATAACAATAAATATATTAATGATTTTAATAAATTATCAAGTACTAATAAATTATTTGTAAATAATGATAAAATTACCGGTTTTGGATTAAATGGTATATATCCACTTTACGATAATGATGACAATACAGTATTAGGTAATGAAACTATAGTAATAAATAATATAGCATATAAAACTATAAGTAATTATAATACAAATTGGTCGTTAAATAATAATTACATTAATAATAATGAAGAAAAAATAATAAAATTTATTAATAATAATAATATTAATAATTTATACTTAAATTTAGATAACAAAGTTAATATTTATGATATAATATCTATAGAAGTAAATAATAATATTATAAATATTAGAAGTAATACAGACTTAAATTACAAAAATGAAAGTATAGAATTATATAATAATAATTCGATAAAAATTAGAGGATATGTAAAAGGATACTATAATAGTAAACAATTAAATTACTACGGGTCAGATAAAATAGAATTAGAAGAAAATGATATAATTAAACTAGGTAAATATTTTTATAAAATAGATAGTTGTAGTAAAAAAAAAATATTATTAAAAAAAAATTTAAAAGAAGAAATTATTAATAGTGAAATTATTAAAATCAATAGTAAGATAGTTGAAAATAAAGTTTTTATTAGTGAAGTAAATTCAGAACTAAATGTTATATTGTGTTGTGATAATGTAACACAAAAATTACAAATAGGAGAAAAAATAATTGTAAATGATGAAATAAATTTTGTTAAGGAAATAATAGAGGATAATACAGATATTATTAATATAGATAGTAAAGATTATAAATATAAAATTATTACAAAATATAATTTTGATAAAGATGATAATATTGATTATATAATAACTAGCGATACTTTATTAAACCAAGGAGTTGATTTATTTTATTATCCATTATTAAATGATACATATTTATTAAATAATATTAATAGTAAAAATATAAATATTATAAATAATAAAAGATTGAATTATGAGTTATATATGAGTAGTAATATATATATAAAAATATGTAAAATATTAGAAAAACATATAAATGAAAAAATGAATAATAATTATCGTTCCGAATATAACTTTAGTATAAAATATAATACTTCAAGTAATAATTTTATATTTAAAAATAATATTGAAAAAGATTTTGCTTTTGACAATAATATAAATAATAATATATTGGAAACATTAGGATTTACGAGTTCATTAGAAATTATAAGAAGTAATTCATATGAAATAAAAGGTGATAATATTAATATAATTTCTAATTTTAATATAAATAAAAATAATTTAATATATCGTAAAAATAATGATAATGATAATACATTATCTTTATTAAAAAATAATAAATTAAGAATATTAACTATTGATAATAATGAAGTAGTAAATATAGAATTAAATAATACTAAATTTGTAAATACCACTAGTATATTAAATGAAAAAATATGTTTAAATAATAATTATAATAATGATAAAATTTTAAAAGGCAACATTTATAATAATTTATTAAAATTAACATTAAAAGATAATATTAATATAAAATTAAATGATGAAATTATTATTAGTAATTTAACAAAAAATTACAAAACAAATGGTTATTATAAATTAAATAATATACATAATGAAGTTAATTTAAATCTTATTGATAGTATAGAAATAGAAAATAACAATTTACAAATAACTACCAAATTTTATAATGATTTTTATAATTTAAAAAAAGATGATATTTTAAATATAAATGGTAGTGTTATATATATTAATAATGAGATTGATATAAATTCAAATTATAAGATTAAAGATATAATTTATGATATAGGTATAAATAGTATATTTGAATATAAATTAAAAGATGATAGTAGTAAAAGACAAATAATAAATTTAATGTCTAATAAATTTGAAAAAGATGATGAAGTTACTATTTATGAACCTAATAATTTACTAAATTCAGTTTCTATAAAAATAACAGATATTAAAAATGGTGGTTATATTAGTAAAATAAAATATTTATTAGAAAATGATTGGGAAGATGGTTCAACAGATGAGAAATATTATAATATTAATTTAGATAGTAATATTAATTTAGTTAATTACATAGAAAATAATTATGTAGATTCAATAGATAATAAATATTATAATATTAATTGTATTACAAATGAGGGCTTAGGAGGTGGATTAATAGTAGATGTTATTATAAAAAAACATAAAATCGAAAAAATAGTAGTATTAAATGGAGGAACAAATTATAAAACAAATAGTATTATTAAAATTTTAGGAGAACATATTAATTCTAATAATAATATAATTATTAAATTAAATATACCTATAATATTAGAAGGTAAAACTAACCAATATTTATCAAATTTAGGAAATAATAGTTTATTTAATATTAAAATTTTTAATAAAAAATGTTATATAACACCTTTTAAAGACAAATTTAGTTCTGTTGAACTTATAGAACATATGGAAAAAGAATTAAATAAATTACTGTGTTATGAAAAAATAGATAATAATATTTTAAATATTTCAAATAATACTATAGATTTTAAAATTAATATTAGTAATAATAATTATATAAATAATTTAGAAAATGATGATTATGTTTATGTAGAATTTGATAGTGAAATAAGTAAAAATTCCTATAAAAATATAAGAATTGAAAATAAATATTTAACAATAAATGATGAATTATCAAATCATAGTAATATTAATATTTTAGAAATATCATATAATACTAATAAATATAGTATAACTTACCAAGAAAATGATATTATAATACAAGGAGACGCACAAAATAAAGATGATATTTCACTATTAACATTTAAGGGGAAAATTTTAAATAATAATAATTCTCCTAATCAAAATGGGATAATAATCGTAGAGATAATAAAAATAAGTAGTACAACTTTATTAGATGGTGTTTTTGGAGGTTTTCTGGAAACAGAACCTTTAACAATTATAAATTCCTCTAATATTCAATCTAATATTAGCGAAGGATATAAATTAAATTTTAATTATGGTAATATTAGAATATATAGAAATAATGGTTTTAAAATAAAGTATTATAATGAAACAAATAAATTTGATATATTAAATGATAATATAAAGTTTAAACTAATTAATGAATCTAATAATAGTATACTAAATAAATTGGGTTATAATGGATTATTATTAGCTAATAGAAATTTTGATAATTATTGTAATAGTAATAATATTGCAAGTACAAATACATTTAATATAAAATTAGATAATTTTTATTATATTTATTATTTTCCTATAACTAGACATGAAGAAAGTAATTATATAATAGATAATTATAATTATACTTTATCAAATTTAAGTGTAAATACTTATAGAGCAAGTCAAGATGGAGTAAATAATTTACTTATATCAACAAGTGGTAATGGTTCAAATTTAGAATTAGATATTGAAATAACATTAGATGATTCCACATTAAATATTAGTAATATTAATATAATAAATAATGGTTCAGGATATAAAATAGGTGATATTATTGAAATTAGTAGTTTAAATATATTATTTAATTTTAATTATTCAATAATATTAAATTCAAATAATTTTATAATGGATGAAAATCCAAATATAAATATTAAAAAATTAAAAGAATTAGAGTTTAAAATAGACTCATTTGGTTCATTAAAATCAAATACTTTAATCGGTACTGAAATTGATAATATTAAGTTAGAAATTAATGCAAATACTGTAAAAGTATTAAAAACTGATTATAAAAATGTAGATGAAGATAGTATTCTTAATTATTTAGGAAATATTACTTCTGGAATAATATATGATGATATTACTATTTTAAATAGTAAAATTACAGAATTAAATGGAAAACATACTATATATAAATCAGAAGGTGATTACTTTCTATTTAATTCATTTAATAATATGAGGGAAAGTAATTATAAATTAGAAACAAAAATATATAAAAATTATTATTTAGCAAATAGCATGAATATACTATATAAAAATGATGGAAGTATCTACACAAATAATTATTCATTATTAACATTAGATAGTTCTATGAAATATAATAAAATAAAGGCAGAAGATTATATTTTTATAGAAAATTACGGATTAAATAAGGTAATAAAAAAAGGTAGTTCAACTGAAATTCAATTTATTTATAATGGAGATATAGAAATTAAAATATTACAAGGTATAAATTATCATCCAGAAATTAGAAGTTCTCATGGTAGTATAGTTGTTGATGCAGATATTATTAGAATTTATAAAGAAGATTTTCCATTTCTAAAAGAAAAGTATATTGATATTAAATTGAACGAATATATATTTGATGATAATTGGATAATAAAAGATATAAATTTAGCCCAAGAAAATTTAAATGGGAATAATGATGTTGATGATATTAAAATACAAATACCAGGTATTAGTAGTCCTATAAGTTTATTTAATAAAACACAAATAGGTGAGTATATGAAAACAATAACAACTATAGAATTAACTAGCGCGACTTTATTAGGTTCAAATGAATTAGATATAGGTTCAATTAATGAAAACTTAAAAGTAGGTTATATTATAAAAAAACAAGGTACTACACAAACTAGTACAATATTGGGACAAATAATATTAATTAATAATGGTTTAATTACTATAAATAATAATGTTAGTAGTACTTTACAAGAAGGTACTATATTAGATGTATATAGAGATTTTAATATAATAAATAAAGGAGAATGTATTAGTAATTTACAATATAATGAATTAATTATAAACAAAAATATAGAATACTTAGATAATGAAACAAATATAAAAATATACAAATATAATGTTAATAGAGAATTAAATATTATTAATAATCCAGAAAATGAAGATATAATAGATTACTATAGTGATTTAAAATGTGATACTGATGGTAGAGGTATAGAAGCAAGTGTAGATGTAATATTTGATAAAAAAGTAATTGATGTATCAATTAAAAACCACGGTAATGGATATAATATTAATGATAAATTAATTATTACTATTCCAAATGTTACAAATAAATTAGTAATAAAATTAAGTAGTAACAATTTTATTAATAATAATTTATTAGAGGATAATATTAGTTTTAAAAGTTTATATAATTCTTGTATATTAAATTTTACAAATAGTATAAATAAAAATTTTAATACTGATAAAAATATATATTTAAAAACTACTTTAAATAGTTCAAGTAATAGAATAAATTTTCAAAGTAAAATAACTTTTGAAAATAAAAATATTAATGATAATGATATTTATTATATTAATTATGAAGAAAATACTCGTAATATTTTAGTATATAAAAATTTAATCTATAATATTAAATTATTTACCGAGGGGAAATATTATATTTATATATATGAATTAAGATATGGAGATATTAATGGATTTAGTTATTATAATTATATAACATCTAATGATATTAATAATGATTTAATTTTAACATTAAATACAAAATTATTAAATTCATATGTAAAATTATATTATATTATTACTAGTACAGAAATTAGTAATTTAAATGTAATTGAAGATAATGTATTGCGTTCTCATGAAGGCGAATTAATATTATTAGAAAATGAAATAAAATTTGATTCTTATTATAATTTTAAAATTAAAAATATTAAAATTAATAATAATGAAGGAAGATTAGAGACATTTAATAATAATAATTATAAAATTGGTGATTTAATTACATTAACAAATAGTAATATATTAAATAATAATTATTTAGTATCTAATATTATATCAAACAAACTTTTTAATATTAATGTATTAGGAGATGATACTATATTAAATAATTTAATAGTTTATAAAACAAATAATATTGTTAAAATATTTGATTATGAAAAAAGTACAATATTAAATAGTAGATATAAATTATATAATTTTAATGATATTTATTCAATAAATATAAGTAATAATAATAATTTTATTATTAATATTAATAAAATTTTTGTTAATAATAATAATAATAATTTAATAGTAAAAGTAGTAAAAAATACAGAAGGAATTTTATATGAAAGTAATTCTATGTATTTTAAAATTAATATTGGGTATTATAATGCATATGAAATATGTTTAGAAATAGAACAAAAATTAAATAAACATATTTTACTAAATAATTTTAAAGTAAGTTTTAATAATAATAAATATAAAATAGAAACCGAAGATCCTAAAATAACATCATTTAAATTAATATTAAATGAAATAGATACATTATATAATATTGATAATAATATTTTAAAAATATTAGGGTTTAATTATGAAAAGGATTCATATAAACAATACGAAAGTGATATAGAAATAATATATCCTAAGTTAGGGCAAATAGTTTTTGATAATTCACATAATTTAAATATTGATGATATTATATTAGTAAAAAATTTAAACAATAATTCAATATTAGAAAATAATTTACTAAAAGTAAATGATATAATTAATGAGAATACAATAAGTTTTGATTATTCAACAATACCTGAAAATATTATAAATGAAAAATTTGAATTTAATATAGAATTAATTACATCTAAACCATCAATAATTAATAAAAATAAATATATAAGTGATGATATAATTAAACAAGAAAGTAACTATTGTATTGTTGATGGGGTAATAAATGAATATGAAATAAATGTAAATAATGTAAGTGGAAAATTAAATACAGATGGATATATAAATAAAATAAAATTTTATAATATTAATGAAAGTAGCGGCAATTTACTTAATTGGTCATTTTACTTAAAAACAGGTATAAAAGAAATTAGAGGTGAAAATTTTATTAATAATAATTATTATATTTATTTTAATATAGATAGTAATGATAAATTTAAACAAAAAGTATCAATAAATTATAATGGTCCATACTATGAATTTATAAATGAAAATGATAGTGATGAAGTTCCAATTAATGAATTTAAAAAAGAAGAAAATTTATATAAAGGACTTAGTATAACTGATATAAGTATAGATGAAATAATTACAGTAGATTATATAGATCCTATATTAGGAAATAAAATATGGAAATTTAAAATAGTAAATAAAGGATACTTATTAGTAAATGATGAAATAAATATTAGAAAGATTAATAATGGAACTGGTTATGTTTTAAGTAATGAAATTATACTTAGTAAACCAAAAGTAGATGGAGGTTTAGATACAGTCAGTATAAATATAACAAAAGTTAATATTAGTGGTGGAATAGAAGATTTTAGTGTTTCTGATAGTACATGGGAGCCAAATTTAGTATATAATGTTCAAGAACCTCTATTTCCAACCACTGTAAGGATAAAAAATGAGGATACTAATGAAAGATATAAAGATCCTACATTTTATTATTCAACTGATAATAATGGTAAGGTTGGTATATTTTTAGAAGAAGAAATATGTAAAGTAAATGATACTAATATATTAAAATTAGAAAGATTTTTTGATATAATTACTAAATCAAATTCGTCTTTAACAAATCAAGAAATTTCATCAAAATTTATATCAGGTGGTTCAGGAAGTGATATTATATTAAGATTATATAATATAGAAAATCATATATTTAAATTTACATGTGATATAGACATTCCTCTCGAATATTCTACTACTTTTGATCCAAGTAATATTGAATCACCTTTAGTAGGTTATGATATAACTATAGATTCAACATATAATAGAATTCCAAATGTTACTAGTGTATATATTAATAAAGTACATGATGCATATGAAATATACTACAGTGTAGTTAGAGTAATAGCAATAAATGGAATAAATTATCAAAAAGATGATATAATAATTATTAGGGATATTAATAATAGTGGCGTAACAGAAACATGGGATAGTAATAGTAATCAATCAATTGAAATAAATATAAATAAAGAAGATATAGGTTTATGGATTAAATATGATGATAATGTAGATAATACACCAGATGATGGAATAAACAATTCATATATATTTAAACGTCCTAAAGAAATATATGAAAATGATACAAAAAAAAATTATATAATAAATAATATTAAAAATAAATTAATAGAGATAAATTATGTTAATAATAATAGTAATTATACTAAATTTAATACTGTGTATCAAGGTACCAATTATGATGAAAGAACAGCAAGTGGTAAAATTATAAATATAGAGGGTAAAAGCTTAGATTTAATAATATATATAAATGTAGAATATGGTACTTTTTATCAAGATTTAGAATTAAAAGAATATAAAACAAGTGGTAGTAATACTGGTGATACAGGTATTAAATTTAGTTTTATAAATTTATATAGATATAAACCATTATATATTAAAAATAATAATAATACAATTAGCTTACTATTTCAAGAAAAAATCAGTTCAGTAATAGGGGAAAAAATCATACAGTATAGTGAATGTAGAATTAAAAATGATGTTATTTTAACTAATATTAATAATGAAATAAATAAAATAAATATTGAAGTATACAATGTAAAAGGTTTATTTAATAATAATAATATATGTTTTTTATATAATAATAGTTCTAAACGCGAATTAATTAAATATAATCAAAAAGTTAATTATATTTTCCCATTAGGATATGTAAATTTAGTAAATAAAACAAAAATTTATAAAATAACACAATTCTCTTTATATGATAAATATTTACAAAAATATGAAAATGAATTTACTATATATCCAAATGATACTAAAGAACATTTAAATGATTTATCATTTGTAAATGAAGAAAATTTGTTATACTATTTTGATAATACTAAACAAAATAAAATAATTAATAATAATCTATTTAAGGTTAGAATTAATTCAAATAAAATATTTATTAATAATATTGAAAATTTAATAATAAATTTAGATATTGGTTATGAATATTATTTTGATATAAGTGATAAATCATTATTTGAATTAGGTTTTAATATATATTATAATCTTGATAATAATATTTTAGAGGAATTTACTACCCAAATAATAGGAACATATGGAACTGATAATTCATATTTAATATTGAAACTTGATTTTGATTGTGTATATGATAATTTGTATTATAATATTTTAAATATAAATAATAATACAGATAATATAAATTATAATAATCAAGGTGGAATCATTATTAATAAAAATAATACTATAAAATATAAAGTATCATTTAAAAATAATAATTATTATTTAAATAATATTTTATATAATAAATTAAACATATTTAATACAAAAATATATATATTTGATACAAGTTCAGAAACTTTGATTAATAATGAATTTACTTTAAATTATAGTGAAAATTATAAAATATCAACTTCTGTATTAAATACAGATGATATAGATAAAAATTCAAGAAATAATGATTTGTATTCAGTTAATAATATAAATAGTAATATAAATAGTTATTGGGAATCATTAGAAAAAATTTACAATGATGAAAATGATACTATACCAAAATATCAAGAATTAATATTTACATTTGATTTGAAAGTATCAATTGATAAATATATAATATATGGTTCTAGATTAGATGATAATTTAGAAATTAATAAAAATATAAAAAGTTGTGAATTATTTGGTTCAAATAATAATAATACGTATAAAAAAATTGAAAGTACTTTAATAAATATGACAAAAACAAAATGGTTATTAAATAATTATGCAATAGTAAAATTTAATAATAATATAAAATATAAATATTATAAATTTAAAATTTATGAAACAATAAGTAAAGGTTACTCGTGTTCGTTATCAAATATAATTTTAGAATCAAATTTAGAAAGAAATATAAAAATTATAGGAAACCAAGGTAGTATAAATTCTAAAACTATTCTTTATTTGCCAAAAAAAGGTATTAATATATATAGTAATACTTTATATTATAACAATAATGTATTAAAAATTAAAAATATTAATAGTGATACATTAAATATTAATAATCCTGAAGTAATTGGTCCAGAATTTATTAATGGTTCTAAGTTAAATAATAATGATTTATTAATAGAAGAAAAAGGTTTAAGTGGAATAAATAAAAATATTGAATTTAATACTAAAAAAAATATATTATTTGAAATAGATCCATTAAATATTAATAATAATGTATTATACTTATGTGGAAATATAAATAATATTTTTAGTAATGATTATTATAGTAAAATACTTAAAAGATATTTTGTAGAATTAAATACAAAAGTATATATAAGTGATATTTTTGATATTAATATATCAAAAAATACCGATTTAATACTTAATTCTACATTAGAAGAAAATATATCCAATAAATTATTAGATTTAAAAGTTACAAAAGATTATAATTTAAATAAAACTAATATTAAATTACCTTCAAAAATACATTATATAGAAAGTGATATTATAAATTATAAAGTAATATTAAAAAATAATTTGTTTTATATAAATGAAGTATCAAATCCAACTATTATTTTCTATAGAAATAAAAAATATATATTTGATTTAAGTGATATATCATTATTTGGATATAATTTTAAATTTAGTGAAATTATTGATGGTAGATTACTATCAAATAATTTAATATCAAGTTCAAAAGAATATGTAAATAATATTAGTATCAAAAATAAACCAGGTACATTAAATAGTGAATTAATATTAAACATTCCTAAATATGGTGAATTTCCATTAATATTATATTATTATAATTCCCTTATAAAAAATTGTGGAAATAAATGTACTTTAATTGATATAATAGAAGATGATTTTGATTATAATAATGAAGGAATTAATATATATTATAGAGGATTTTATAATGATATAAATATGGATTATGCAGAAAAAAAAATAATAACAAAATTACTAACACTAGATAATACAAGTAAAATTATAAATATTAATTTAAATCAAACTATAACTATACAATTACCGTATCCATTAGAAGGTTTAGAATATAATATTAATATATGTAATATAGAAGATAGTAACTACTATTTAGAATTAATATCGGAATTTGAAATTTATGGTAATGTTTCATTAAATTTTAATAATAATGTAGATTTTAAATATAATAATAAAAAAATTATTTTAAAAAATTTAAATAAAGGTGATTATATTAAAATAGTTGCTGATAATGATAATTATTATATAAACGATATTAAATTACAGAAAAAATTCGATCCTCCACAAATATTATTTAAAAATAATATAATTGAATTTCCAAACGTTAATATAATAGAATTTTTAGTTTATATACAAGATAATAAATTTATGTTTCAAAATAAAATTACAGGGGAAAAAACAAATAATATAAATATATCAAATACAAATTTATATCGTTTTGATACTTCTAATATATCTTCTGATAATATTTTTAAAATATCATATTCAAAAAATAATCCTTTCAATAATGTAAATATTTATAATAATATATATGATTTTTCAAATATTAATTATGAAAATTTATACTATTATAATTCTATAACTAGTGAAAATTACAATATAAAAACGGAATATAAAAAATCTACTAATATTATATGGGATAATATAAATAAAAATTTTTTATTTGATAATGAAATTATTAATAATATAAATTTATATACATACTATAAGTATAAATTTAATATTGATAATATAAGCTTACAAACATTATCATCTGATACAGATTTAGATGATTCCAATTTTATTGGAAGTAAATTCATTATATCTGAATATAAACAAAATTATAATGTTAATATAAGTAATATTAATATAAATTATAAAGAAATTAGTAATAATTTATCTCCATATATAATTTATGATGAAATAATAGATAATTATAAATATACAAATAATATTATATTAGGAACTGAATTAAGAAATACTATTATAGAACCTAAAAAAAAATATATTCTTGATGATATTTGGATTAATATTTATAAGGGAATAAATACTAATTTAAATGAAAATGGATATAATACTATTAATAATGAGTATATTTTTACAATTACTACATCAACTAATCATAATTTAAAAATAAATGATGAAATTACGATTAAAAATTCAATTTATCCTTTTATAAATAATCAATATAATGTTTTAAATATAATATCAAATAGAGTTTTCAATATTATAATTTCGAATAATTATACTATTACAAATGAGGAATTAGTTAAAAAATATTATAATTATCATTATGAAAATAATATATTTTTAATAAATAATATATCTAAAAATTCATCATATGTTTCAATGCAAGGGAATTATGGAATACCAAATTCGTATTTACTACTAGAAATGAATGATAATATTAAAAATTTATATTATAATTATGTTAGATATAGTGAATATTATAAAATACAAGTTATTAAAATTAAAATTAATCCACAAACTAATATTTTTATTGATTTTACACAGGATAATCTTGAATTGAATTTATTTAAAAATAATACAAATTACATTACAAGTACAAATATATTTAATAAAATTATTTTTGATAGTACAATTATATTTAATATTCATAATACTTCTAATAAATATGAATCAATAGTTTATGATTCAAATTCACAAATTAAAGATATTGGTAATAATTTATATATAATTTTAAATAAAACTAATACAAACCAAACTACTATTGAATTTAGTTCTCATAAAACTATTAATTTAAATATAGATAATTTAACATATAATAAACATAATAAAATTAATAATTACCATAGTTTAGCTTCACAAATTCAAAATAGTATTAATATTATTGAAGGTTTTGAAAATATGATATTTGAATATAATGAATTTTTATCCAAATTTGTAATTTACTATAAAAATGAAAATGATTATTTAGTTGAACTAACTACTAATGGTAATCATAATTTTGAAATAGGTGAAAATATTAAATTTTATAACCCCTTAGGTAAATTAAGTAGTATTGGTAAATACATTAATACTAATAATGTAATGACAATTGTATCAAAAACTGTTAATACTATTAGTTATTATTATTATAATGAAAATAAAGTTATCATAAATGAAATTATACAACCTTTAGATAATATTAGTATTGTAAAAGTAAGATATAATATAATACATAATATTAATAGTTCAGGAATTATTAAATTTAAATATTATTATGAAAAAAAAGGAGGTATAATAAAATTAAATAAATATACTCTTAGTAGTTATAATTCTGGTTCTGTTATATATATTGATTTATCAAAATCACAATATATTAGATTACCAGAAATTACTGATGGATTACAATTTATATTTATAATATCAAAAACAAATTATAATTCAACTTTAAATATACTAACATCAGATGGTTCAATTATATACGGTTTAGTAAATAAAAATAATAAAATTTTAGGTTCAACAGACCAATTAATTACAAATATTAAAACTTCATTTGGAAATAAATTAATATTAGAACCATCATTAAATAATAAAATAGATATAGGTTCCAGATTTATTATAACATCAGATAAACAACATTATTATATAGTAGAGGATAGTTCTAATTATAATTTAAAAATTGTATCTTTACCTAAAGAAAGTAATAATTTAATTACTATTGAAAATAATAATATATATATTAATTTTGATATTGATTATAATTCAACTTTAAATATTAAGGAAAATTCAACTATTAAAATATACAAAAATAATGAAATTATTAAGAAATTTAATAATGATAATATTAAAATTATACCATCAACAACCGGTAGTAATATTTCTAAAATTAAATTAAGTTTAACTAATATTACACAATTACAAAATTATCCTCTTAAAATAGAGATAGATAAAAATTCTATTTATGATAATGAATCTAATATATATAATGGTTTAAATATAACTCTAATTAGTATAGAAAAAATTGAAATTAAACCTTCTTCTAATAATATTTTAAATGACACTACAATAGATGAATTAATTATTACCTTTTCAGAAAATATAAAATATAATGAAGCAGATACTAATATATATAAAATTACAATATATAAAAATGATAAAACATTTATAGAAATTACACCTTCAAATAATGGAAGATTTAATTATATAATTGGTAATACAATGTATATATCAAGATGTTTACCAGATGATGATACTAGTAAAATTATATTAAAGCAATCTGATGGATTATATTATATTAATATTCCTCATTCCATAGTTATAAATAAAAATACTATAAGTAATATATTTTTTGAAAATATAGAAACAACTAATACAAATAATAATAATATATTAAATTCTAATATTTTAACATTACAAATGAATAGTAATATTTATAGAAATTTTTCATTTATCCATAAAGACAAGTTTCAATTATACGAAACAATTGATGGTGAAGATAATTTATATGATAATACTATTTATCAATTTATTAGTTCTAATTTAGGTAATATAAATTTTATTTCATCTATTTTAACAGATAATTTATTATATATTAGTTTTAAAAGTAAAATTATACAAAATAGTTCTCTTATTACTATAAATAATACTAATTATGATATCATTAATAATATACATGAATATAAAATTAATAAATACTCCAGAAAATATAATAATGTAAGTGAAAATAATAATTTTATGTTATCAATTTATGATAATAATATAACACAATTAATTTATAATAAAATTTATTTATATGTTGATATTAAAGCAATTGTATCTAATATCCAAGTAATTAAAATAAATAATTTAGATAAAAATATTATTAATATAACTTTACAAAATTCACATAAATTAAATATCAATGATGAAATAGTAATACATAATTCAAAATTTAATTCTTTAAATAGTACATTCAAAATTTATAGTATTACTAAAAATATTTATACAAATAATTATTATAAATTTAGTATATTATTAAATATTGATACAATTGATAATACTTCTATTGAAAATATTATTATTTATAAAAAATATAATATTCAAAATATTCAAAATTTTAATAATAAAACTCAAATTTATCTTATTGATAATTACTTACAAGGAAGGATTAAAACTATAAAAACCGACCCACAAACATCCTATTTAAAATTAACAATGATGGATTTGCAATTTTATAAAATAAATTATCATCTTATAACAGAAGAACAAGACTTAATTCAAACTAATTTAATCAATGAAACTGATTTAATTGAAATAGCAAATAATATATATGAAATTAAACAAGTTAAAAATAGTACTAATAATTTGAAAGATAATGAAATTATAATTGAGGGTATTAATAATGATAAAAATATTACCTACATAAATCAAAATACTATAATAAATAATACTAATGAATATTATGTAAATAAAAATTCTTTTATAAAAAAAATAAATGCTATTAATTTAATAGGTTTATTTTCTATTAATGATAATTCAACTTTAGTAACATACGAATCTAATATTACCCAGGAACTTGTAATTGGTGATTGTATTATTGTAAATAAAAAAAAAAAAATAATTACAGATTTAAGTAATAATAAAATTCATATAAGTACATTAAAATTATTATCTGGAAGTATTTCTAATGTATCACCCGCAAGTACAAGTCAAACAGAAATTATAAATAGTATTACATATTATAAAATTTTTGGAATTGATACCATTTTTACACAGGAATTAAATATTAATGATTATATTCAAATAAATAATAATATAACTAATTATATTATTTTTGATATCATAAATGATACTCAATTACTTCTAAAAAAACAAATCCCAAGTGGACAACATATTTATAATTTATATACAGGATTTTTAACAAATGAAATTAATAATAATTCTTTGACTATAAAAAAAATTAAATATAATTATATAAATAATAAATCATATATTACATTAAAAAATACTGATTACGATGGAATATATTATATAAATAATGTTTATAATAATATAATTCAAGTTCCTAAAATAAATACTATTGATAATTTATGGAATATTTATATTCATAAAAATATTCCAAAAAATACTGAACAATTATTAGAAACTATAAATATAAATATAACACCTAAATTAAAATATAATATTCAAACAAAATCCTTAAAATTAAAAGAAATTCAAACAAAATATAAACCTAATTTAAATTATATTAAAGAATTATATTTAGATACAACTGGACCTATTATAACTATTAAATCCCTAGATAATTTATCAAAAGGTAATATAAGTACAAATGTACCAGTTAAATTTAAAATTGAGTTTGTAAATTCTCTTATAGATAGAACTAATGTACAAGTTAAAAATTTTAATATAAATGATATTATATTAACAAATAACTACAATCTCGAAAATTTTAATAAAATTATTAATATTAATAATAATTATGTATTTGTATTTAATTTAGACCATAATTTATTTATTAATAATTATATTTCTATAAAACTTAATAATAAAGATAATTATATTTTACCGGAAAATAATATTTATGATTATAATAAATTATTTAGAGTAACAGATGTTAAATATTATTTAATTGATAATAATTCAAATAAATTAATTATTAAACATAATTTTAATAATAGTTCTTTAAATTTTATAACAATAGATATTTATATAGTAGAAAAACTCTACACTGGAAATGAACTCGCAACATTTATAAATAATAAATTTACTCAAGAAAAAATTGATATAAATATCATATATAATAATAAACAATTTTATTTTACAAGTATTAAAAAATTATTAGTAGACGAAACATTTGAATTATTTGGTAATTTATTAAATATTATGAATTTTAAAACTAAATTAACCACTAATGGTTATAAAGTTATTTCAAATAATAAAGAATACATTAGTCAAAATTTTATACAAAAATCATATTTATCATTCGACCTACAAAATTTACAATTATTTATTAAAGATAATAATATAGTTAAAATACAAAATTCTCTTAATAGTTTAATTATAGAAGGTAATAATTACAAAATAGAAGTTAATGATATTATTATTTTATATCAACTTGATAATGATAGTAAAATGCCTTATATTTCTACTATTAATCAAATTGAATCTAATAGTAGTAATACTATATTTTATTTAACAGATAATATTGATTTAAATTTATTTAATGATTCTATTAACTCAACTTTAAATACAAGTCAAAAGGATTATAGAATACATTATGTACCCTTTAATAATATTAATTTTTATATTGATAATACCAGTAATGGTATATTTACTTTATATCCTGATAATATAAATAATTTAAATATTTATAATAGTACTTATTTATTATCTATTAATTTTACTATGAAAGGTAATTGTGGGTTCTCTATAAAAAAAAATTCTGTTCAAGAATTATCTGGTAAAAAAAATATAAATGATATAGAATATAATTTTATACAAAGTGCTATTTCACCTTCTGCAATAATAGAAACAAAAAGTAATATTGATATAAATAATCAGGATATTATTTATAATATTTCTAATAATACTCTTGAATGTATAGTAACTTTTACAGAAAATGTAATTAATTTTACAATTGAAGATATAATAACTACAAATTGTAATATAATAGATTTTAATGGAATTAATAATACTTATAATTTTACTATTAGTTTAATAAAAGAAGGAAATTTTACTTTTAAAATACCATCAAATGTATGTCAAAATTTATCAGGAAATAATAATATAGGTACAATTAATTATATATTAAATTATTCTTTAGGAGGTTCAGTACCATTAATTAGTGTACCATTTTTAACTTCAAATATATTAAATTATGTTTCAACATCAATTGATATTAATTTAATTTTTAATATTCCTGTTATAATAAGTGTTGATAATACAGATAAATTTGCTTTACAAGATTATTTTATATTACAAAATTGTGAACTTGATTTTGTAGAACCTAATATTTATTATACAACAGATTATGAATATTATGTTGATGATTTTATTTATTATTATATATATAAATTTAAAGTTAAACCTATTTTAAATGGTATCTTTTCTATAATTTTTAAACCTAATATGGTTTTAAATAAAAATAATATTTTTAATAAAATTTCTATTATTAATTATAGTAATTTAACTGAAAATTCCTATATTTTATCTTACCAATCAAATAATCCACTTAAAATAGATTCTATTTTTATAAATAATATTGACTTTAATAATTTATCTATTTTTAAAACAAGTAATAAAAATAATGTATTTAATATTAAATTTTCAAGAAATATTTCTAATTTTTATAAAATTAATAAAGATATTAGTAATAAACCTATTCATAATTTTAATGCTGAATGGTCTATAAATACAAATTTTATTGCTACTTTAAATGTTAGTAGTTATAATGATATTGAAATTGGTACTTTATTTTATATTACAAGTGGTCAAGCTGATAAAAATATTAATGGTTATTATTATATTGAAAATATTGACCCAATTACAAACATAATGACATATAATACTAAATTAAAACTTGAATCTAATATTGGTAATTCTATTGATAATAATACTTATTCTGATTTATTATTTACAGAACTTTCAAATGTATTAATTTATAAAACAAATATTATAGTATCCATTTTTTATCAAAATAAAATAGATTATAATAATTCAAATGGGTGGTTTGGTATTAATGAAATTCATAAAATTAATTATGTACCAAGTACTCAAAATCATAGACATTACAAAATTGAAATAGAATTCAATAATTATGGAAAAATTAAATTTTATGTTCCACAAAATTCAATTAAAACAAATATTAATTATTTCCTATATAATACTAAAAGTGATATTTATTACTTACAATATGAACCTTTAAATGCTTTAAATAATATTGTTTTATTAACAGATAACATTAATGAAAATATTATTACATGTGATAATGATATTAAAATAAAAACATTTTTTAACAAAAAAGCAATGAATTTTAATAGTAATCAAAATATAAATTTACAAATAAATACTAAAGAATCATCAAACCAAAAAATTTATATAAAAGAACAAAATAATTTAAATGATATATATAATTTAAATGATACTATATTTGTAAGAAGTTTAGTTTTTAATAATAATAAAATAAATAGTAATATTTATGAATTAAAAAAAAATAGTAATACTTTAATAAATTCAATTATAATTAAACCTTCAATTATATATCAAGTAACTAATACACCATTAATATTTAATCATCAACCATTAAATACTGATTTAGAACAAAATTATATTAAAATTAAAAATAGTACACCTTTTCAAAATACTAATAATGAACTTGCAAATGGCTTACAGTTACAAATTAAATTAAAATATAAAGACTCCCAACAATATAGTCTTGAAGCAGATGACATTAAACAATTTATAATAGAAGAAATAAATGTACTTCAAATAGGATCACATTATTATCCTAATAATATTATTCATATTGATAAACAATATTTTACAAGTAGTACAGACTATCTACATCAACCAGATAATCATTTACAAATTTTATTAAATGAATACTCTGTTAAATCAACTATAATTGGTATAAATAATGATAATTTAATTATTAAACCTATTACACTTTTTAACCCAACTATAGATCAAACACAACATATATTTCAAGAAAAATATAATTCAAACGATATAATTAAAACAAATTCTATTAATACTTCTTTACAAAATAATAATACATTATTTAATTATTCAACAATTCATAATGATACTATCTTCTATAAAGTAAAATTTATAAATATAAATTCTAATAATAATTCATTTAAATTTAAATTATTAGAAAATAATCTTCCATCACAAATTAATATTACAACTAATAATTATTCAAGTTATGAGTTATCACAGGAAATACAAAATAAAATTAATAATACTATTTCGTTTAATTTAAAATATATGGAAAATGACAATTCAACTATTCAAGTCACGCACAAAAATCAAAATATTAAATTTTTACTAAAACCTTATTTATATTCTATTAATGATATTTTACAAATTATAGATGTAAGTGATACATCTACTGATAACAATGATTATAGAATTGGACTATTAAAAGGACCATGGTTTAAATTTAATATTAAAATTAATATTTATGAAGGTATAGAACAGAATACACAATTAATAAATATAGATCAGAATACACAAATAAAAGTTAATAATATTCATATAAATCATACTGGTAATATTTATTATACTACTACATATAAACATGATGGTAATATAATGGAATTTTTATTTTATGACCCTTTATCTTATAATGAAACTTATCATTCTTTATTACCTAATAATCGTTTTGAATATCAATATGAACCTTCACAAGACTCTAATTATTTTGGAACATTTTTTAAAGATACTATATATGATTACGATTATAATAATTATAATATTATTACAAAATTTGATACTGATAAAAAAATATATAAATCTATTTATGATATTAATTATAATTTATTTCCACAACAAAAATTAAACCAAGATAATAATATTATTTCAAAATTAAATATTAATATTATTAATATAATTAATACCAATAATATTTTTAATATGAAAATAAATACTCAATTTATATTAACAAAAATTGATAATATTTCTATTCAAAATACTAATCAACTTATATTTTCTAATTCAACTTCCCATATGCCATTTACAACCCAGGACATATATAATATAAAAATTGGATATCATATTATAGATACTAATAGTAATTATATTGGTCTTATTAATAATATAACATTTGAAACTATATCATCTCCTGATACTCCTTATATACAAATTACATTAGATTTAATAAATATTTCATCAGCAGTAACAGGTAATATTAATATTATTATTACACCTTTTTATAATAATACTATTATATCTTTTAATAAAGATATAACATATACAAATATTCATTTAAATAATATAACAATTTATAAAAATTATTTATATTACATTCATAATTGTATTTATGATTTTAATAATTTTAATGATAGTTCTTTTACTATTAAAAGTAATTATAATACTACAATTTTAATTGATACTCCAAGTATTGATAGAGAATATTCTAATTCTTATAATATAACAATTTTAAATGATAAACCATTACCATTACACTATAATAATTTATCTACTACAATTTTTAATACTATAAATATTGAGCCAAAAGAATATACTTTCGTTTATATGAATTCAAATAAAACTACTATAACCCAAAAAAGTATAGATAATAAAATAATAGATATTATACCAAATAATAATTGGCAAAGAAAAGTAGGCACTGATATAAGTATACAAATATTACCACTTATTCATTTCCAAACAAGCGATTCAAGTAGTATGGATATAACCAGTATAGATGATTTTTATGTTAATAATCCTTATACATATTTAAATATAAATTATACTATTAATGGTATATCAAAAGATGATATATATTTTATTCTTAAAATAGAACAATTTTCATCACAAACGTACATTCTAACAATAAATGTACAAGATATACAACAATTAAATAATTACTCAATTGGAGATATAATAGTTTTAACTATTAAAAAAACTACTATTAATGAAGAAGGTATAATTATAGAAGATCCAACTATTACAAAAAACATTAATGTCGTAATTAAAGCAAATCCACAAATTACAGAAGGTGAAAATTGGGATGATACAATTCAATATCCTATCAAAAGAAAAGATTATAATAGACTTGATGAAACTTTTGAATTTGATATAATAAAATATATAGATCCACAAGGAATTAATAAATTTACAATTGACTTACCTAATATACAAACTATACTAAATAATTTTAAAATTAATATTACAAAATATATAATATTAACAGAAACTTTTTATCAAAATATAATACCAGAACAAAATATTAATATTAATACACCTAATTTATTAAGTAATTTAATCCAAACTAATTTTGATATTTACTTAAGTTCAAAAACTAATAAAGTAAGAGTTATTTTAAATAGTTCTGGTTACAATTATAAAATTAATGATATTATTAAAATAACAGACCCATCAACTTCACCTTTAGGAAATAATATAATATTTAAAGTCGCTTCAATTATAAATATAAATAGTAATAATTTAGGAAATATTAATACACTTAAACTTGAATATTATAATAAATATAGTATTATTGAATTTATTAATATAAATTTTACATATTTACAAATAGAATACATAAATAATAAATATATACTTAGACATATATCTAATCCAGAAGAAAATTTTTCATTTCAAAATAGTGGTAATTTATTAAAAAAAATGGGTTTTAATGTCCAACAAATAACAGATAAACCAGGTAGTACTAATATAACTCATAATATATTAAAAGATTCTACACAATATGAATCTAATTTAGAATTATTCACTATAAATTCTATTAATAATAAAATATTATTATCTATTTTTAAAAATAATATATACGATTACGACCTTTTAATTAAAAAATACTATATAAATATAAAATATAATTCTTATACAGGTAGTAACATAGTACAATATATTAATCAAGAAATTAATAATATTTACGGTTTTAATGTTAATTATAATAATAGTATTTTAACAATTAAAAGAAATGATAATATTTATATTACACCACAGTATTTAACATTGGATTTAATTATTAAAGATGATAATATAGATATAAATCAACTTAATATTAATAATACAGGAAAAAATTTTAATAATAATGATATAATAATATATGAATTTTCAAAAACAATTTATACTACAACGCAAGAAAATAATATAGAATGTATAATTAATTCCATTAATGATTTTAAAATTAAATTACAAGATGATAATATTGATTATACTAATAATAATCAAATAAGAAATATTACATCAGAAAATATTATAGAACATCAATCTTTAAATATAAAATTATCTGTAATATTAACTCAGGATATTGATTATCAATCATATAAAAGTCCTGCAAAATTTACTATACAATTTCTTGAAGAAGTAATTAAAATTAAATTAAAATCTCAATACAATAGCTCCTCGTATATAGAAGATAGTCTTAATAGAATTTTAGTAAAATTATACAATTTAGATAAAAATTCTTATATTATACTTGATATTAATTCAACAACTGATATTGATGGTAATTGGGTTGTTTCTAATAATATTTATAATCTTAATAATGGTAATTGGCAACAGTCTAATGACATTAGTAATTGGGAACATACACTTGAAACGGTCGATTGTGGATGGAAAGAACAAAATCCAGAAATAGACCCTCTAACTATGTATAATACTTTAAATACTGGAAATGGAATTAACAGTAAAATAAAAATTAATATAAATAATAATACAATTACTTCAGTAGGTATTATGCAATCAGGAGAACAATTTCAAGATAATGAAACATTAATAATAAATAATCAAAATATACAAACAATACAAAAAATTACAATTGATTTAAAAAATATAATATCCCAAGATAATAAAATTATAGTAGATACATACGATTTTGTTAATTTATCGAATATAGATATAAATGATATAAATATTCTAATTAATAATTTTAAACCTAAAATTATATCTAATACTGATAATAAAAGATTTAAAATTTTAGATGTTGGTAATAATATATATAATACAATTGGTATAACATCTAATTCCTTCAATTATTATAACTCTATTTCAACCATAAACCCAATAATAAAAAATTTATATAATTTTAATAAAAATTCTACTTTATATGTTGATAATAAAACAAAAAATAATAATGATACATATAATATAATTGATATAAATAAAGAAGATGATTTATTATATATTTATAAAAAAAATATCAATACAGATACAATACAACAAAGAGACTTATTTGATGATAATGATTTAATTTATATTTCACAAATTGATATTTTATTAAAAAATGCTCTTATGAATTCACAAATTTATAATATTAATCATAATAATATTTATGGTTTTGATATTGTACCTACTTCTACTCCTTCTACTCCTTCTACTATAAGCGCACAAATTATTGAAAATTCATCTTATACTCAAAATAATGTAAATTTTATAGGTACATATAAATTACATTATGAAGATACTTTCGTATTATATAATTATTATTACTATAATAAAACTACTTTACTTAATTTAGATCCAAATGATGAAACATATTTTAAACATATATATAATAATACTATTATTATTAAACGCAATAGTACCATAGTATTAGATAATAATATTAGTGCACATAGTATGAAAAATAATACAACTGATAATATTCTTATTAATAAAGCAGATGATTATATTAATAATGGAACCAGAGTTATACCACCAGGAACTTATAATAATAAACAATTACTACAAAAATTAAATATTTTATATCCATCAGTGCAATTTACATATACAAATGGTATATGGTATATAACTGCAACAGATGATTTAGTTTATACATTAGAAGGTTCATTATTAAAAACATTAAATTTTAGTACTACATTATTAACTGGACAACATACTTATTCCTCATTAAATAAAACAATTAATATTAATAAGATATATCGATTAGACTTAACACAAGATGAACTAACATTAAAACATATACCACCTATTAAAGATGATTTTGATTATACTAATTCAGAAATTGTTAAATTAATAAATTATAAATTTAATACTGGTTCTTTTAAAATTAAAACAATAGTAACTCCTCAATACGATAAAATTCTTTCATGGGATACATTTAAGTCTTATGTTTCAAGTGAAACTTATAATGATACAAATACTAAAATAACAGAAACAAATATTTCTACGGATGGTTATGGTTATGGATTAGAATTTTCTATTACAATTACAAATTATAAAATTGTTACAATTACTATATTAAAATCTGGTTTTAGGTATGCTGTAAATGATTATATCCAATTTAATAATAATAATTTTAAGGAAAGTATAGAACCAATTAAAAATATTAGATTTTATATTAAACAAGAATATTTAGTATTTGGACAATTAATTCAAAAAAATTATTTAAATAATGCTAATATTTATACTTCTGAAACAACTATAACAACGGACCATATTATTAGTATGACTGATATAACTATTATTAATTCTAATGGTATCGTAGTAACTAGTAATCATGGTCAAATAGGTTTTAAAATACAATTTTATAATGATGAAATTAAACAAATTATTATAAATACTGATGGTAATGGTAATCTTTTACTTGGTAAAGAATTTAATGAAAATTATATAATACAAATTAGAAAAACTAATATAAAAATTGATATTATTATTAAAATGGAAGATATAAGTTACAGATCAGAAATTAATATTAAAAATAATAATGATAATTATTTTCAATTTTACAATAAAAATAATATGAATAATTTTAGTTTATTTAATACATCTTCATATTCTATTTTAAAACTTATAAATTTTATGTATAATGTATATCAAGATTCAAATAATTATTATAGTGATTACTTAAAAATTTATAATAATTCATCAAATAATCAAAATATAAATTACAACCAAACTGGACCTCAAATCAAATATATATTAATTCCTGGTTTAGATGGTAATAGAAAACATTATACAAGTGTAAAAAATCATAATGTTGATATAGTTTTTAATAATATAATAGATCCATCAGCTTTTATACAATATAAACCTAATCAACCCAAAGAAATTTTACAAATTAATATTATAAAAAATATTAAAATTATCTTAGCTGAAAATATTGAAAACACTATTTTAAAAAATACACAAATTACACAATATCAAATATACAATGGTAATATAATTCAAGCTAAAGGAATTTTAAAATATGATACTTATAATACTAATATTTTATACATAGAAGTACAAGAAGGAGAATTTATTTCAAATAAAATATTACAATTACGTGATACCACTATAACTCAAATAGATAATAATATAACTCAATGGTTCTCAAATTATGAATTACTAACACAACAACAATATAAATATGGGTATCATTTATATCAATATAAAGCTAATAAAAATTATATTGATTCTTTAGTATTTCAACAACAATATATTAATAAAATTATTATTAATGAAAATACATATGAAATATATGATGATTATGATTCCATACAGGATATTGATTACGGAGAGGAACCTAAATGGAGAAAAGTTTTAATAAAAACTACAACACAAAATTCATTTTATAAAAATAACTATATTAAAATTACACCTAATTTAACTTTTCAAAATGAACAATTATTTGGTACAACAAATGATGGTATTCAATTATGGTGGAATAGAGAACATTATAATAAATCTTTAGGATATTATAATGTTATAGAAGTTATTGATAATCAATCATTTTATATATATCATACTATAAGTGAAATTTCTTCCTATAATGTATATGAAAACGCAACTATATATTCCGTTTTAATTAAAAATACACAAGATATATTTATAAATAATATTAATAATTCTGGTATTTCTGGTATTGAAGATATTACGCAAACAAATTCACCTATAACAACTAAAAGATTATATTTAACTATTAATAAATCTAATAATAAATATCAATCATTTTATATACCTTCTAATACTTTTTATAGTAAAATAGATTCTGTTTCAATTTACAATAAAAGTTCAAATAGCTTACCACATTTAATAAATAGAGATATAATTTCATCTAATGACAATAATGGAAATTATATAATAAATTATAATAGTAATTCACCACAATATAGTATTGAGTTTTTAAATATTAATAATACTTATTTAATTTTTAATCAGAAAAAAACTATTAGAATTAATGATTCCATTTCAAATATTAATTTAAATACTAATTTTAGTATTCAGTTTATAACTTTATTAAACCAATTTAATTTTACTGAACAGGAAATACAACAATTATCTCCTAAATTTTATACTATTTATTTTCAAGGAGATATATCTAATAATTTTGAAATATCATTTTATAAAAATAATTATGAAGACCCTAATATTAGATTAATGTTATCTAATAAATCCAGAGATATTGATGAAAGTTGTTGTACTGAACCAACAGAAATTGATTTTAATATTAATACTTGGTATGATATTTATATTTCAAGAAAAATTATTATTTTAATAGACGATTCATATACTACATCACATGATAATTTTACTCTAATTACCTTTAATAATCCATCTAATACAGTTTTTAATTTTCCAGAACCTTCACAAAGTAATGATAGTACATATCAAATTGAACTTTTTCCTCATGATAATGATAATAGAAAATATATTCAGGAAATGTCCCATGAGGACTTTACAATAGAATTTTTTATGAAAATTGATATTTCCATTTACGTCACTGATCAAAAATATTATATATATTCACAAGGACATATTAATGATTCAGAATCTAAAACTATTAGTATTTACTTACAAAAAAATTCTTCCACAGAAATTTATATTAGTATTCATTTCGGTGGTAATCCTGCTAATAATATTATAAGTAATAATATTTTAAATGATATTAATTTATTAGAACCAGTTCATATAACTTTTACTTACAGTTATAATAATAAACAAGTAAATATATATATAAATGGTATTTTAAATATTACTAGTTCAAATAATCTTTCATATGAATTAACTACATGGGATAATAATAATAATAAAGCTTTTATAGCACAAGATATAAATAATTCTGATGAAAATTCAAGATTTATAGGACAACTTATAAAATTTAAAATTTGGAAGGAAGTACGTTCTAGTATTCATATAAATGAATCTTATAATAATTTAGATAATTATTTAGAAAATGTAGAATTAAATGAAAATATTTATTCTTATGATATAACTAATTTATTAGTTTATTTTCCTATGTTTAACGATAATACAAATATATATAGAATATTTAATAAAAATAAAAATACATTTAATTTATTTATAAATGGTGTTTATTATAACTTAAAACATCCTATACAACCCTTACAAAATCAATTAATTCTTAATAATAATATAAATAATAATTTTTATATTGGTAGTTATCAAGCTGAAAAAAATTGGTTTCATGGATATTTAATATCATTAAATATTATTGCCAATTCATTATATATACCATATACTCAAAAATATCTTAAATTTAGAATTTCACAAGACACTAAATTTAAAATAGCTGATATAATTACTACTTATACTGATACTGTAAATGATACAAATTTAAGAGCTACTATTATTACTATTCAAGATACACTAACTTATCCTAATAATAAAATTTTAGAAGTTTTAACTTTTGATTCATTTAGTATAGGAGATAAAATTAAATCAACACAGTTAAGTGGAGGACAAGGTGAATTATTAGAAATAATATATCCTCAAAACATGTATAATATTGATATATTTAAGTATGGTAAACTTAATAATATTGATAATTATATTAATAATACAAATATTAAATATGATTATTTAATGTTGAATTTGTATATTGATCATAATACTATTAAGGGGGTTGTTAATAATTCAAATCAACAAAGTAATAAAATAAATTTTATACCTTATTTTACTAATTTTAATTCTGGTTCTTCACAAATAGTTACTAATAATATTTTTGGTTATGAATTTAATAATCAAATTATTCTTAATAAAACTTTTGACCATACAAATGGACTTGAATTATATAATAAACCTGATTTTTCAAGTCACACTTTTTATATTTTATCTTATACAAAATGTTATATTAAACCTTTAAATTATAATATTAATAAGATTAATGATTCTGAACATGATTTTGATTCTGATGCTGCTATTGCTGATATTAATATAAAATTTATAGATAATAATTATATTATTCACATTAAATTTACTAATACTGGAAATAAAACTTTTTTCAAAATTGGTTCTATTTTGCAAGTTTATAAACATAATACTAATATGCAAAACGAACATTTAAGTCAATTAATAACATTTTTACAATTTAAATTACATACAATATGTTTTGACTTTCAATCTTCTAATTATAATTTTAATAACTTTGATTCTAATACAGAACAAAATAATATATATAAAAATAATAATATTTTAAATACTAATAATACTATTAAAATTTCTGAAATTATTGTTAAATTATTTACTTCTTCTATCAGTGTATCGTTTTTAGATGATGTATTAATATTATCTAATAGAGAATATTTACATATCGGAAAAGTTATTAAATTTGATTTACAAACTAATTTATTAAATATTAGAATAAATCAAGATAATATTTCAGAAAATATTATTTATCAATATATTAAAAATAATAATTCTAGTAATAATTTTGATATATATATATATGATGATTCACAAAGTACTGTACCACAAAACGTTCAACTAATTTCTACAAATAATTACTCAAGTAAATTATATAATGATTTTATCTTATTACAAAATATAAATAATTCACAGCATGATATTATGCAAAATAAACTTATATATCTTATATTAGATAATACTGCAGATTTAACACCATTAAAATATAATCAATCTATTAAACAAATTTTATATACTAAACCTGATATTGAAATAACTGTTATAGGAACTATTAAAGATTTATATCCTTACTTTGATAATAATCAAATAATAACTCACTTAAATCATTTTAGAATAATAGGAGTACAAATTTCAGAAAGTGATATACAAAATCAAAAATTATTTGTTAAAAATAAAGAATTATTTTACTTAAATCAAGATAGTTCACAATATACTAAAATAACTTCTAAATTAAATAATATTGTTAAAGTAATTGATATTATTAAAGATGATATTTATGATATTAAAATACTTCCTCCTAATAATTATAAATGGAGCGACCAATTTACTATAGATGATATTTATTTCCCTTATATTTCCTTATATAATGATACTCAAAATCCTTTATTAAATAATCAATTTATCCAAATTGCTTTAACATTTAAACTTATTAATATTATTAATATTGGAGATAAACTATTAATATCAAATGATATTGTAGAGGAATTAAATGGATATTTTTATGTATATGATAAATATTATATTCCTAATTATTTAAGAACTACACAATCTTATCAAGATTATAGTAATTTATTATCTTCTAATTATCAAAGTATTTTTGGTTATATTTATATTAAAAAACCTAATTTAAATTTTACTATTAATTTATTAAATGATTCATTATCTACTTTAAATATTTATTTAACTAAATTTAATATAAATAATGCTTCACATTATTATAATAATTTTGATAATACTCCTAATATTGTTTCTAATTTTAGAATACAAAATAAAACTAATCATTTAACTTCTCTAAATCTTAATTCAAATGTACTAAGTACTTTTTCATCTAATACAGACTCAATAACTGGTAATTTATATAATGATGAATCTAATTTATTGTCATATACTTATATTAATAATCCTCCTAATACTTACCTTAGTTTAATAGGTGTTAGAGATTTTAATAATAATATAAATAATATTGTAACGTACGGTTACAAAACTATTAATGGTTTTGATAATTTAACACAAGGAAATCTCAATATTAATGTTATTTTTGATCAACAAGTTTATAAATTTATTGATAGTACATTAAATGATATTAATACTTTAATAAATAAACAATCATTAATAAATATTAATAAATTTCAAGGAATAATTAATACTATTGGAATATTAAAACATCATTCATTAATTTCACAAGATAACTCTTATATTCAAGAATTTCCTACAACCTACACTATAAACAGTAATAAATGGAACCCAAATACTATTTATAAAAATGTATCACAACAAACAACTAAAACTAATACTAATATTAATGCTGATACTGAAGATAATATATTATTAAATTCACAACAAGGATTAGGCACGGACGCTTTATTTGATATATATACTGATACTGATGGAAATATTTCTAATATTACTATTGTTAATGGAGGTAAAAATTATAATGCAACAAATGATCCTAATAATTACGATATTATATATCTTAAAGAACCTAGTACAAATGATAGTTCCGTAGCACACATTTATGTTAAGTCCATTAAAAATAATATTGCTGCTATAAATACTAATTATGATAATCTTTTTGTTAGTACTAATGAGTTATGTAATGTACAATTAAGAGAACAATCATTTTCCGATTCAAATGCAAAAGAAAATTATACTATTTTAAATGCTCCTATTTCCAGTATAACTGATAAATTATTAACATATGATGTTTCAACAGATACAAGAAATGAAATTGGAATTGGTAATATTTCAACTAGTTCATTATTCAATATTACTAAAAGTGTTATAAGAATTAATGATTACTCCAAATTTCCACATACTAATATATTTAAAGCAATTACTAAAAATGATACTGCTCTTCATGAACAACCTATTAATGGTTGGAATGCTAATGTTCAAGATATCTTAGCTGATTATATATCAACTGATAATCGGTTACAAAATAAATTTATTTTAGAAATTGTTGAAGGTATAGAAAAACTACATATAGGATTAAAACTTATAGATAATAATAATCCACCTGCATTACTTACTAATATTAATAATCAATTTATAATTGAAATATTACAAATATTATATAAAAATGATTTTAACCAAACTTCTAGTCAATCTTTTGAAAATCCAAGAATTGTTATATCTACTTCTCAAGATTTAACACAACAAGGAATAATAACTAAATATCCTACAGATGAAACTTCTACAAACTATGCTCATTTTTCTACTTTAAATACAAAAATTCCTGTATTATTTGATAATGATACTGAAAATATTTATTTTGGAAATAAAAATACAAGTCATATAGTTTTATATACAAATTTTATTAATAAAATTGATGATTTTCCAACAGATTTATCTTCACAACAAAGAACTTATGAAATTGATCTTACTGATTTACCACATAATATTAATATACAATTTTCTACTTCACCTAATGAAGTTATTGATGAACATTTAATTATTTTAAATAGGAATGCTGATAAAATAAATCTATTAATTACACCACAAACACCAAATCCATTTTATTATATTACTCAAATATCAGGCATAACACAACAAACACTTGGTTATTTTCAAGTAGAAACTATTGATTCTGAACAACTAACGATTCCACAATATTCTACTATACAAAAACTACCAAATTTTAAAACCACAGACCAAATTCATGATATTTCCACAGAAATTAATAATTCTATTACAAATCCAGAACAAATGGATATTATAAGAACAGATTATACTCCTACTTTTAATACTTTTACTCAAACAAAATCAATTAATTTTATACAAGACGATAATAGACAATTATATAATATTCAGTTACAAAGAAAACTTTACAATAGTTATGACTTACAGTTACAAGATAAATATTTTAATACAACTGTTTATATTCCTTCAGGAACTGCTATTAATAATATTGGCTTACAAAATTTAGAATCTAATAAAATTAAATTTAATTACGAAAAAAATAAACAATTTCAAATTGATATTAAACCTTCTCATACTGCAACAATAAACCAACCCTTTTTTGATTTAAAAAATATTAATTATACATCTAATCCTTATATGAAAATTAGTATCACTTACAAAAATGTTTATCATGATAATACTTTGGAACAACTAATAACACCTAATTACTATAATAAACACCGACTTATTAATAATTTTAATCCAATATATGATTATAAATCTAATAATTATCAAAAACCTTATAATATTTCCATTACAAATCAAATTATTACCTTATCATTTAATAATAATCCTTTTATATATAAATCTGATTTTGTACATCTTAAATCTGATACTTATAAAACATCTATTAATGATTATTATACTGTCTTAGATGATTATAAAAAAATACCATTTGATTTAGGACAAGGAACTTTACAAGCATTAACTAATATTTTAACATTAAATAATACTGACTATATCCAAAATATATCTATAAATGATACTATTTTAGGTCCAGATTCTATTGTTTATCAAATTAATTTGATTAATACTGATAATACAATAAAACTTAAATATACAAAAAAAATTACACAAAATATTACTTCTAATTGGGTTTATATTCCTACAACATCCCTTAATTATATTGGATTTGCGGAATATTACTCTGATGATTCTAATATATATATTATTAAAAATACTTCCATAAATTCTAATGGTAATCTCAATAAACCATCACATAGTAATACTAATTTCGATATTATATTTAAAAATGATACTCTTATCGACCAATTTTATAATATCTATAAAGTAAAGGAAATTAATCTACAAAATACTAATAAATTATTTACTCAACCTACTATTCAAATTGAACTTATAGAACAATCACATACACAACAAACTATTAACAATACAGATGATTTACAACTCAGTAAATACATATTTTATAATAAAACAATTGGAGTTATTACTAAACATACTGATAATACTTATACCAGTAATGATGATAGTATTATATTAAATACACTTTCACCTAACCAATCTTATTATGATAGTAATTTTAATTATGATAATCAAACTACAGGAGATTATATTATTGATAACAGATCTAATGTATATAAAGTTCAAACTATTAAACAACAAACTTATGATACAACTAATAAAATTTCTATGACACTTCAACTTATAATTAATTCTGGAACTACATTTCAAAATCAACAACTTGATTTTAATCAGGGTTTATGGTATAATATAACTAATTATCAATTAAAAATTTATAATAATAATTTAACTACTAATGATCTTGATTCTTTTACAAAAAGTAAACAAATATATCAAAATTATTACTTAACTAGAGCATTCTTTAAATTTACTAATTTAATACCTATTGATGGTCTATTAGGAAAAACTATATCTGGACCAGGTTTTAAAGATATTAAAGATTCATGTATTGTTACTTCTAATTTTGATGGAACAACACTACCGCAAATTATCCATTTGTCTAATACTAGTGAGTATGTTACAACTAATAGTAAAGGAATTAATGCATATTTATATATAAAATGTACTTCTACAACAATTTACTCTGCTTTTATTATTTCTCCAGGATATAATTATCATATTCCTTCAATAACAGAAACTTTTACTATTAATATATTAGGAGGATCTATTTTATATACTATGGATGCTACTCACATAACTAGAACTTTTAATAGTGCTGAAAGTAAATATGATATATATTTACAAACAGTAAAAAATAATACATTATCACAAGTTCAAGTTCCATTAGGTTCTACATATTATATACAATCAAATAAACATTATTTAATTAATCAATTCCCTTCTAATGATGAAATACCTATCAATTATAAACAAATTGATTACCAATCATCTAATTCACAAGAATTAAAAATTTTATATGATGACCAATCTCTCTATAATCCAACATTACGATTATTATTAACAAATACAAATATTAATCGTTTTATATTAAAACTTATATTTAATCATAAATTAAATGTAAATTTGGAAAAGGAACATTTTGAGTACTCAGATAATTTAGATATTATTTTAGATGATAATAATAATATTAAAACTCTTGATTTAGGAACTACTTGGATTATAAATATATCTATTATTATTCAATCCCAAGATGTTTATTACATAAAATTAAAAGATAATGTAGTTTTCTATAATAATTCTGGTTTAAAAATATATAATGCTGAATCAAAATATATAATATTAGACCCTACATTTTTACCCACCGTTCAAGACACAGATGATATTTAAATCCTTATTTATTTTTTTTTTAAATATTTGCATATTTGTATTACTGCAGAATTATAACTTATAATAAAAAAAATTAAGTAATAAAATTGATTTATATTATAAAAATTTATAATAATGACTTCTAGTATCATATGGTTAAAACAAATTGATTCTGAAACTGGTATCCGAAAAGGAACTACTCAAACTGAAATAGTATATGTACCACACTCGCAACTACCTAATATAAAAACAAATTTTACTCAAAAAATTTATCATTTATATCCATTTTTATCTAATATTAATAGTAAAGTTACACAAATTTTAGGAACAAATTTTCATATTAATAGATTAATTCATTTATTACAAAATGAAATTAATCATTGGAGTTATATGTTTGATTGGAATTCCGAGGATACTTTAGAATGTCAAACAGGACATTGGAATTACACCTTTCAATCCAATTCCGATGTAATAGTTCATAAAAATGAAATTGGAAAATGGTCTTATAAATTCGACCCCAATTTAAAAAATTATAATAATAAAAGAGGCTCTTATAATTCATTCAAAAATGAGATTAATTCCCAAGCATTCGGTCAATTAAGAAATCGATTAATATTCAAAAAACTACCATTAAGAGAGATTGAAATTGCATTTAATATTCTAGAATCTGCATTGATGATTGCATTTATTAATAATGGAAAATTAGCATATAATTATATTGGAGACTCTTTTGATTTAACAGAAGATGTAATAGTAAATTTCCCTGAAATTAAAGAACTTATTTCAGATAAATTAAATAAATTCATATACGAATTAGAAAGTAATGGATTTATTTAATTTATAAAATTTCATTATCTAAAATTACTTAATCTAAATTTTTTTTTATAAGTTTATAAAGTATATAAATATATAAAATCGTAAAGTATTTAAAATTGATTAATTAAAATTATATAATTATGATAGAAGTATATAATAAGAATTATAATATAAATTACGATATAAATCAAAGATTAATATTTTTACAAAATAAACATAAGGATTATGATATTAAAATATCTAATTGCAATAATAAATTAATTAAGTCTAGAAAAAAATGTAGTAAAAATTTTCAACCTTGTTGTATAAATTTTAATTGTATTAAACAACCAAATTTTGCTAAACAAGGACAAACAGTACCAACTCATTGTAAAGATTGTAGTTTATTAGACGATTATGAAATGAAAAATATAGTAAATAAATATACTAAAAAGTATATATATATAGATTTATTATATGATATTAATGATAGATTAAAATTTTTACAAAATAAATATAAAGATTATCATTTTAAAATTACTAAAAATTTATTTATTTATTCTAAAAAACAAACTAATAAACAATATAGAAAATGTTGTTTAAATTATAATTGTATTGCAATACCAAGTTTTGCGATTAAAGGAGAAACATATCCGACTCATTGTAAGCAATGTAAATTAGATAATATGATTAATATATTACAAAATAATAGAAAATAATTTTATTTTATATATAATGGTTAATTACAAATATAAATATTTACATATAAATCAAAGTATAATAAAATTATTAAAAATTGTGCAAGTTCATAATTAAAAATAAAATTGCATACCGAATTTTGATGAAACACTTTTATCTAATAATAATACATACTAAAGAACAAATGTAAAAGTAAGTATTATTTAAATAAAACATTATAATTATACACAATATAGATTTTTATCATTATAAGTAGATTATAATAATACTATATAACTTGAATTTATATAATCATTTTTTTATAAATTTAAATAATAAAATATTATATATATCTATATATGGTTAATAAATTAAAAATTGCTTTTATAGTTGGTAAAAATACTGATTTTACATATATTAATAAAAAATTAATGAAATTAAATTCATATAAATTAGCACCAAAATGGTTTAAGGAAGGTATAAAAAAATTTAAAGATTTCGCAGTTGAGGATAAAGATGAACCTGAAGATCATAATAGTATTCCAAGTGATGTTGGTATAGCTGCTTATATAAATTATCATTATTCAGATAAATGTGAAGTATCTCTTTTTGATGGTTGTGATGTTGGTGATGAATGGAATTTAAAAGATATGAATAAACAAGATATTATTTTTGTAATATTTGGTATAAACGAGATTTTGAATGAATGCGATGATGACTTAAATAAAATTAAATTATTCAAAAGAATAATGAAAAAAACAAGTGCATTTGTTTGTCCTAATAATGATTTTTATGATTATATTAATTATAAAATAGATTATTATAAAGATTTAAAAAAAGCTAATATTCCAGTTGTTCGTTCAGAATCATTTAATATTAAAAATATAAAAACTCTTGATGACGCTAAAAAATTTAAAGAAAAATTATTAAAATTTAATACTAAAATTATAGCAAAACCGGCTTTAGGTGCTTATAGTTTTGGAGTTAAAATATTTAAAAATTTAAATGTTACAAAAACAAGTAGTATTTTAAATTATATAAAAAAATTACAGAAAAAAGGTTATTTTAAATTAATAATTCAAGATTTCGTTAATTCATTTGCATCAAATTATGAAGTAAGAACATATTGGATTAATCAAGGTTCATCATATAAATATTTATATAGTTTTGCTTCTAAACTCGATATAAAAAAAGGTGAATGGGATAAATTTGATACATTTAAATCAGAAAATGGTTCTATTGATAATAAAATATTAGAAAGAATGAAAAAAATTGCAAAAAAAGTATTAAAACTAAACAAAGTTAAAAAAAATCCTTTACCATTTTTAAGAATAGATTTAGGTTGTTGTCTTCAAGATAATGAATATGATTCACCTAAATTAGAAGAACAAGGTAGAATTTTTGTAAATGAAATTGAAGTAATTGGTGCTAATATTTTAACTAAAAAAACAGACAAAGATATAATTAAAATTATGGGTGAAACTTTCTATAAATATGCAAAAAAATATGCAAAATAAATATGCATAATTTTTTTAATTATATCAATATATCTTTCAATTTATATAATATTCATCATGAATTCTATTATCGTTTTCTATTATACTTTTATTATATTTTATATAAACTCCATCAATTCTTATATATATATAATAAATGGTATTATTGAACTCCAATATTATAAAAAATTTATTTTTAATTTATTTTTTGAATATATTAAATATATTAAATATTTTTACTTATTTTAATTTTTCATAATTAGTTCAATAGCAAGATATGTATTCATATAGGAATTATCGGAATTCCATGGAGCGATTTTTATTTCTTTATCATCTGTTAAATTTGTTGTTAATACACTACAAGATGGTTGAATAGATTGATGATTAGGTTGACATGGTGTTGATAATTCTCTTAAAGTTTGTGAAGTATATGTAATTTGTGATAATAAAATTACTATATTAGAAGATTCCTTTAGTTCTAAATTATTAGCAACTTTTGTAAATTCTTTTAAAACACCATTAAAATGATTAAAATTACTTGAAATTCTTTCAGAACCTGTATATGGTATATCTAAATTATGTATTTTTAAATCTGTAATTTTATCATTATCAAGAGATGAAATTAGCAGTCTGTGGTCTAAAATTTGTTCTCCATTATTTCCATATAAATACCCTCCAAAATTTTGGGGGTACGCATTTGACGGATCTCCAGAGTGGGATAATTTTAATGATTTATAACTTAAATTTTTTTTACTAAAATTAACTATACTATCAGTTCCGGAATTAATAAGTTCATAATTATAATCAACATTTTTCTCTAAAATACATACAAATAAATCATTAAATCCAGTATATGTAGATTTTTGTGTCAAAGTCAGAGCATAAATTGGTAATTTAACACCTGAATATTCATAAACAGCATTAACATCTGTTATAGATTTTCCATTCAGATAAGCCTTTCTTAATTCCATGTGTGTTGAGTAATTTTTAGGTCGTAAATTTGGACAATGACCTATGTTACTAACAGTTTCATCATATTCTATACAGGGTGCTAATGAAGCTGACCTTCCTAATTCACAACTAGAAATCCTCTCCATAGCTGTATTAACAGAATAATTCACTTGTGTTTGATTTCTTTTTAAATCTAATTTACTTAATATTTTATTAATACCTACAAAATTTTTATCTCTACAAATTGGACAAGGTTTTCCATTTGTAATTAAATTATGAAACACGTCAAGAGAAATTGGATGATTGCATGGAGGTATTACGATTTCTAAATATGGATTATCTTCAAATGATTCAAGCATAACAGGACATTTTTCTTCAATTTTTACATTTTTATTTGAAGACCATTCCGTTTCTTGTGGTATTTGTAGTAAAATTTCATCTATCATAGTACTTTCTGGATGACATTCATGGTTTAGGTGAAGAATTACATTTTTTGTAACCAAAATAAATCCTTCATTTAAATGTTTTGTAATAGTATTATTAGTTCTTTTAATACCAAGTGGATTTTGACATTTTGAACAACTCATATTTAAAAATGAATGTAAAACAAAATCAATTTTATAAATATAAAATTCGCATATTTTATTTACTGCATATTTTATTTACTGCATATTTTATTTACTGCATATTTTATTTACTGCATATTTTATTTACTGCATATTTTATTTACTGCATATTTTATTTACTGCATATTTTATTTACTGCATATTTTATTTACTGCATA
>Ga0228642_1000057_pt1 | contig 48105 bp, 42 predicted proteins | sample 53DmetaG_FD_190071 | JGI IMG/M metagenome (GOLD analysis project Ga0228642, IMG submission 190071) | Seawater microbial communities from Monterey Bay, California, United States - 53D | ecosystem: Environmental > Aquatic > Marine > Coastal | place: USA: California | collected 2016-09-29
AGGTTTTGACATATTTTTTTTAGTTTTCTTATCCCAAAACCATCCATCTAATGATTCTAATTTCTCTATTTTATCTTGACTTAATTTATTCTTTTTTTTATCTTGTCGTTGTTTACTTATCCAACAACCAATATTAATACCATCTTCTGTTTTATATCTACAATTAGGACATTGATTATTATTATCTAACATATATTTTTTTAATAATTCATAGTTAGTATTCCATCCTTCATCTAAATCTAAATCCCAAAACCATCCATCTAATGATTCTAATTTCTCTATTTTATCTTGACTTAATTTATTCTTTTTTTTATTAGTTCGTTGTGTATTTATCCAACCACCAATATTAATACCATCTTCATTTATATACTTACATGATGGACATTGATTATTATTATCTAACATATATTTTTTTAATAGTTCATAGTTAGTATTCCATCCTTCATCTAAATCTAATTCCCAAAACCATCCTTCTAATGATTCTAATTTATCTATTTTATCTTGACTTAATTTATTCTTTTTTTTATCTTGTCTTTGTTTATGTATCCAACAACCAATATTAATACCATCTTCTGTTTTATAACTTTGTGTAGGACATTGATTATTATTATCTAACATATATATTTTTAATAATTCATAGTTAGTATTCCATCCTTCATCTAAATCTAATTCCCAAAACCATCCATCTAATGATTCTAATTTCTCTATTTTATCTTGACTTAATTTATTCTTTTTTTTATCTTGTCTTTGTTTACTTATCCAACCACCAATATTAATACCATCTTCTGTTTTATAACTTTGTGTAGGACATTGATTATTATTATCTAACATATATATTTTTAATAATTCATAGTTAGTATTCCATCTTTTTTCATTAATACTTATATTAACATCTAATATACCCTTACCAAACGTTTTATTTAATTTAACATCTTTAATATTCCACAATACATCTAAATCAGGATGTGTATGAATATTAAAGATAGGTTTTCTTTTTTTTTGAGGTTTAATAGTATATTTTTTAGTTCTTTTATATTCTGGTTTTTTTATAACAGGTGCATAATTTTTATCATCATCTGAATAAAATAATCTTATAGGTTCTTCATCTATACATTCTCTATTAATAAATTTAACTGGTTCATCATAATCCTGAGTATAAATTTCAATTGTTTTATCTACATTTTTACTACATAATTTTAATAATTCATCATCATTCATATTATCAGTTCCTTTTATTTCAAATGAGATATCTTCTTTTTTACAAATATATTTTAAATTATCAATTAATTCTCCTTGACTATCTTTAATAATAAGACCATATTTAGAAAGATTATCTTTGATTTCTTGTGGTGCATACATATTTGGATATCTTAAACACATTTCGAATAATTCCGGGTCATATTGATATTTAAATGCACTGATTACATTTAATGCTATATTAAAATTACCAGATTCTGATAATTGTTCTCTAATCATTATATCTTTATCTTCATCAGTTTCCATTTTGTTATATTTTTTTATATCTATTAAACTAGGTATTAGAATAATTGCGTCATGCATATTTGATTCTGGTATTCTAACTAAACGACCAATTCTTTGTGATTCTTTTACTATACTTTGGGATGGATTAATAGGTACTCCCATATTTGCCCATTTTGTATCAATTCCTTCATTTAATATTCCACAAGATGATAATATAAAAATTCTTCCTCTAATTTTTTTATCAAATTCATTTATTATTTTTTCTCTATTTTTAGATTCACTGCTTACACCTTGTAATATGACATTATCAATGTGATATAATGATTTGGTTTGTGGAAATTCTTTTTTTTGAATCTTAGTAAATAATGATTTGAAAAGTTTTTGATTTCCTTTCGAGGCAAATTCTTTCACATATGAAATTCCATCAGAATAATCATTTTCATTAACATAACTATGATATGTTAACACATTCCAATAATCATACTCACCGGATAAACATGCTCTAATTATTAATTCAAATATTGGTTGGTATTTATTCTTATATTCTGGTTTCTGACAATATAGACTAATATTAGTAGTAAATGCCTTACATATTTTATCTTCCACAGCCTGATAATATAAATATTCATAAACCAATTCGCCACAATCACTATTTTCTGGTTTATCTCTATCATACATTGTAATCCCATTTTTATTAACAGGTGTAGCAGTATAAAATTCGGTTTTATCCACAATATTATCTAATTCATCATTATTGAAAACAATATCTTGAATCTTTTCACCAACAATATGATGAGCTTCATCAAATATTAGACGGTTAATTCTAATTTTACTATCAATACAAATATTTATAAATTTTTCAAACGAATGATATGTGACTAATACAATTTTTTTATCTTTTTTTTTCATAAATGATTTACAAGTTCTTTCTGATGTAGAATATTGAATTGCTGATGTTTTTAATTTAAGCTTAGTATCATTATCAGAACAGAAAGCAAGACACTGGAATTTATCAAAGTTATCTTTGAAAATAGTGTCTAAGTTAAGGAAATAATCATTATTATATTGGTTAATCAAACCTAGTGATGGGAAAACGAGAACATTTATATCTTGATTATCTTGAAATAAAGAGATAGTAAATGTTCTAGTTTTTCCTGTTCCACACCACATATTAATTAAACATTTTTGTTTATCTATCTTATTTATAATAGCTTGTTGTTGATGTGGATATAAGTGTTTGTTCCATTCAATCATAATTAATTTAATATATTATAAATCCTTTGTATTTAAATCAATTTTATAATTATATAAAAATAATTTATTTAAGTGAAAGGTTAGATATAAGTATAATATGAGGTTGAAACAAGAATTATATAGAACCGAACAAGATGATATTTTACAGAAAATAATGGATATATTAGAACTTGATAAGGAAAATAGTATAACATTGTATGAATTAGATAAAAATTTAGAAAAACAACAAAATATTCTTAGTTTGCTACAAAATATTCGTAAATATTTTAGTTTGTCTTTTGTAAAAGGAGTAAAAAACCCAAAATTATTGAAAAGACCTTGGTTATCTATAATAAAACAATTATTAAAAAAAAATTATAATATAATTAGTACAGATTTTAGGATGGTAATTAATGACAATAAAATTAGAACAAAAAAATATATATTTATTAAAATATAAATATCATTTATTAAAAAAGTATTTAAAAATAATTTATTATTATTAATATAAGCGTTCAAAAGACTAAAATGAATATAAAAGAAGAACCACCTGATGATTTTTTTAAATGTATTAAAGTATCATTAAAACATGTTCTTAAACATTTTAATATTAATCAACCTAAAATTAATAAATCTGTAATAAAAGCAAATAAAATAGTTATTCATACTTTGCAGTTTATGAAATTATATTTATTAGATTATTATGATAAAAATAATACACTACCAATAGTAGATAAGGAATTTATAAATTCTTGTATGAAAATATTATGTAATGAAAAAACTACAGGAAGACCACCAAAAAAAGAAATTAAAGAACTAAAAGATAGATTAAAATTATTTTATAATGAACATTACAAACCATTGTGTAAAGATGAAGAATTAAACTATACCCATATGAATACTATTTTAGATTACTTAACCATAGATATTTTAACAATGTATGAAAACAATATTAAACAACATTATATTGATTATGTTGAAAGATATGTAAATGTAGTTTGGGAACAGAAATATATGAGTACTAAAATTAGAAAAATAAAGAAAACAAAAATAGATAGAGAAACAACAATTAGAAACTTAAATTCACAATTAAGAAAAATTAAGAATGATTTGTTAAATATAGAAAATAGTGAATATAAATCGAAATCATTTTATCATAAATGGATTAATCAACATAAGCAATATATCATTCCTAACAAAAATAAATTTAGAAAAGATAATTTATATTATGATTTACAATGCTGTCCTCAAGATTATTTTGGTTGCATGTTATTTATGATGAAACAAGTTGAAAAAAAAGGATATACAACAACTAACCCATTTCCTTTAAGAAATGAAATTGTTCCTAAACATATTCGTTTAGATACAACAACATTAGTTCATCTTTTAATGAATAAAAAACAAGGTAATAAAAGTGATTATTTGTTCAATGGTAATCTCAAAAGATTTGAAGATAAAATATGGAATTTCTTTTTTAGAACAGAAAGAAAATGTTTTTTGAAAAATTGGTATTCATTTCATCATATGATTGAGACGGATGGAATTAGTTGTTCTATCTTATTATTAAGAAAAGATAAAGTAGGAAAAAGAATAATAATAAATAAAATTCCAACTAAAGAAAAATATATAGATGAAGTTAAAAATTATTCTGCTATCATAGATAAAAATATTGTAGCCATTGATCCTGGTAAAATGGACCTTTTATTTTGTGTTGATAATTGTAATAAAGATGCGAATGAATATAGATATAGTCAAGATAGAAGAAGAAAAGAAACAAAAAGTAAAAAATATGGAAAAATATTATTAGAACAAAAACTAGCAAAAATAGATAATAAAACAATAATCGAATGGGAAACAGAATTATGTAAATATAATCGTAAAACATTAGATATAGAAAAATTCAAAGAATATTGTAAAAAGAAAAATCAAATGAATTATAAATTATTTGAATTTTATGAAAAAAATCTATTTAGAAAATTAAAACTAAATGGATATTGGAATAGATTAAAAAGCGAACAAAAATTATTAAACCAATTCAAAAAAATATTTGGAAAACCAGAAGAAACTATAGTCTGTTTTGGTGATTATGAACAAAGGAAACATATGAAATATAAGGAGGCAACAAAAGGGAAAGGGATGAGAACCTTGTTTAAGAAAAATGGTTATAAAACATATTTAGTAGATGAGTTTCGGACAAGTTGTAAATGTTCCAAATGTGATGGTGGTAGTTGTGAAAAAATTATGGTAAGGGAAAATCCAAAACCATTCCGTAATAATCTTAGACTCGTCCACGGGTTGATTAGCTGTAAGAGCTGTTCTAATGTGTGGAATAGAGATTGTAACGGAGCAAAAAATATTTACAAGATAGCTTATAATTCTATAAATAAATTAGAAAGACCAAGTTATTTATGTAAAAAATCATCAGATGTATTACACGATACATCAAAATCAAAATTTACACGTCTTGAAACAGGCAAACCTTCTTAATTTACTATACCGGGTAAAACCGGCGTTTTAAATTTCCAAGGGTGTAAAGTAGTAAAAAGTTAAATTAGTAAATATTAAATAAAGTTATATAAAATATATAAATATTATTATTTTATATATATATAAATGAATAATTTAACAGATGATATTGTATATAAAATACTAGGTAAAATAGAGATAAAAACAATAATAAAATACTTACCTTTAGGTGATGGTGAACAAAATAGAACATTTTTTTATGAAGATGATAAAAAATATAGATGTTGTAAATTGTTTAATCAATATTATATAAATAAAATTAAAAAATAAATAAGTTTTTTTGAAAATTTTTAATAAAAAATTATTGTATATATATAAGTATGATTGATTTAAAAAAATATAGTAATAATTTAAAAAATGAAATAAAAAAAGAAAATAAAATAGATTTTAAAAAAGAAGTAAAATTATTTGAAAATTATATAAATCAGGAAGATAATAGTTATGATAAAGATATTCTAGAACTTAAAAATACTTTTAGTGAAGTATTAAAACTTTCAAAGGAAATGGGAGTATTATTAGATGATAAACAATATATAAATAAGAAAGATAGTAAATTTATAGAAAATAAAATTGATAATAAAAAAAAAGTAATAATTTTATTGATTATATTATATATATTATTTTACGTAATTTATAAAAATAGAAATAATATATTTAAAAATAATAAATTAATTGGTGGTACAAATGAAGTAATATCAGTAAAAGAAGATATATTAGAAAATTTACCTTTTACGGGAAAATTAATGCCTATATTTGTATCTTGTATAGTTATATTATTAGGGATATTATATTTTAAAAAAAAAAAAATAAAAATTATATGTAATTGTGATAATGGTAGTTGGTGGTATTCTTGTGTAGAAGGTTCTGGCTACGGTTCACCAACTTGTAATGTTTATCATAAGTTTATGGATACTATTGAGTTTTTAGGAAAAAGAGTAATATACTTATCTAATCAAATTGAACGGTTTAGAAATATAATTAAAAGTACAATATCAAAATCATTTACAACAATAACAAATTCTACTGATGATATTTTAAGTACACTACTACCAGATTTACCAGAACTCGGGCAAGTAATTGATGAAATATTTCCTGATTTAAATTTTAGTTGTAATATTAATTTTCCAATAATTAATAAAAGTTTGGATCTTTGTAAAGGTTTTTCTGGAGCATGGGATGTAGCATCAAAAGCTTTGAAAGGAATTTTTAATCAAATAGGAGGTATATTTAAAGAAATATTTCAAAAAATTATAAACGGTATAATAAAATCATTTAAGTTAATTAAGACATTAATATCAAATATAATAAAAGATGTTCTTAATCCTATAAATTCAATAACACAATCATTAACAGATTTAATGAAAAATTTTATGTCAATAATACAAACAATTACAGACGTTGGTATATTTAAAATTATTATATTTCAAGTAGCAACAACAATAGCTCAAGTAACTGGAATTAAAGATATAGGTAGAGTTTTAGGACCAGCAATTATATCAGTATTTGTTATTGTATTAATGCCAATTATTGGAGGAATATTTATTATATTACAATTTATATCTGGAATTATAATTAGTATAATTAGTTTTATATTTGGAATTATACAACAATTATTTATGTTCTTCTTTATGTTATAATAATTAAATTAAATATTTTTTTATTTTATAATAATAATAATGCTTAATAGTTGTCCTCCTGGAATGTTATGTATTAATTACTCCCATATTATTATATTGTTTGGAATAGTAGTTTTAGGGATAATATTTTACTTTAATAGATTAGATGAAAAAATTGATGATATAAAAAAAATAAAAATTAATGATGATAAAATTCAAGAAATGCAACAACATCAACAAATGCAAAAACAAATGCAACAACACCAAGAAATGCAACAACAAATGCAAAAACAAATGCAAAAACAAATGCAACAACAAATGCAAAAACAAATGCAACAACAAATGCAACAACAAATGCAACAACAACAAAATAATGTAAATAAAGATAATATATTAAATGCACCAACAAGAGCAATTAATATACCAACAAGAGGTGAAACTCCTGAAATTCAACAATTGGGAATACTAAGTAAAATAGGTATAGAAAGTAATAATCAAAAACCGGGTGATAATGATAAAAGTGCTGTACTGCCATTACTTGGTGCTCCAACTTATAGGGGTAGTAATAGATGGATATATTGGACTGCAACCGATAAATATAATCAAATAAAAATACCACTATCCAATAAAGGTAGAAGTTGTGAAGATACAGGTTGTGAGGAAATATATGATGGAGAACAAATTAGTGTTCCAGAATTAAATGGTATATTTAATGTTAAACTATATAATAATAAAAAATTAAGATATATTCCGTATATATAAATACGAAGTAGAAATAAATATTAATGTATTAAATCATCAGTAATTAATCTAAATGTAGTTGATGCAGTTTCAAATTCTTGAATTAATAATTTAGCACAATAAGGTAACATAATTTGTGTAAAATATTGTTTATTATTACAAAATTTACAACAATTCATTTCTTTCATATTATTTACGTATTTTTTAGTTTTATCATCAAAATCAATTACATTATAAATAGATATTTTTCCACATAATTTACAAATAACACAAGTATATAGATCAGAACGGTCTAACATACTTTCTTTTAAAAAATTCATTATACCATGACTAACAAGACTATCTTTTTCCATCTCTCCTATTCTTATACCTCCACCCCTTTTTCTTCCTTTAATCGGTTGTTTAGTTAGTTGATCTTTTGGTCCTTCATCACGAGCATTTACTTTATCGCGAACAATATGTTTTAATCTTTGATAATATGCAGGTCCAATAAAAATTTTTGCTTGCATCATTTCACCAGTTGTACCATTATACATAAATTCATTACCATTATTTTCAAAACCATAATATTGTAATAAATCTATTACGGAACCTTCTTTATCTTTTTCAAACGTATTATTAGAATTCTCAAAAGGGGAACCATTTATATAGTATCCTGATTCAGCAGATATTTTACCAGTAAATATTTCTAATAAATTACTTAATGTCATTCTACTTGGTATAGAATGAGCATTTATTAATATATCAGGAACAATTCCATTTTTAGTATAAGGCAAATTTTCGCCTGGAATAGTTAATGAGACAACACCCTTATTAGCATATCTTGAACAGAATTTATCAGCAATTTCTGGAGGACTTGTAGAACATATCTTAATTTTAACATAAACTCTATTATCGGAATTTTTTCCTGCTTCAACTTTAACAACATGACCACTATTATGTTTTTCAATCGCATCATCTTCATCTAAATCATCAAAAGGGGTTTTTTCAAGTGTAACAGAAGTATCGATATCTGTACTACCTTTAAAAATCTTACTAACTATAATATCATTTCCACTTATCCATTTACCTACTTTAACATAACAATCATTATCATCAATTTTATTATAATTTTTATTTTTTTTAATAAGAATATCATTAGGTGTAACTAATTCTTCATTCTCATCAAGTTCAATATGGTAAGTAACGTAATGTGATGCTGCATACATACCTCTGTCTAATGAATCCTTATTTATAATTATACCGTCTTCTTGGTTGTATCCTAAATAGGAACACATTGCTACAATTGCATTATTACCTGTTGGTAATTCATTATAATTTATTAACTCTGCATTTTTAGTAACATGAATAGATTTATGTGGGTAATTTAATACTAACATTTTTGTATCAAATCTATGATTAAAATTTGTAGTTGGAACTCCAATGGATTGTTTACTTTGAGCATGACTATAAGTTGCTCTTACACATGGATTATGATTTAAAAATGACATCATAGATGTTAAACTACCAAATATTAATGATGGATGTATATCAACATAATCATAATTTTTATATTGTAACTCGTTTATAGACATAGCAATTAAACTCATTTCTGATTCTTCAGGGTCGATAAATTCAATACTAACATTTTTATTTATTATTGGATACTTTTCTATTAAATTATTTAATTCTATATCATCTGTTAATAATATTCCAAATATATCTTTACATAACCTTCTATCATCATTTTTATATTTTTTATGATAATTACATAAATTACTAAAATTTACTTTACCTTTTATTGAATTTCTTATTAATCTATGTTCCCAATTATTAGAAGAATTAGTTGTATAAATAGGTCTAATATATCTACCTTCATCAACATAAAAATGTATTTCTTTTTTAATAATATTCCAAGTAATAGATATATCGTAATCAATTATATTATTTCTTTTCATTAATTTGAAAAAATCATAAATTTTATCAGGTCTAAAAAAATACTTTGAACCTATTGATTTTTTTAAGGATGATATAGAAGTCGGTTCGTTATCTTGATTCTGTTTTTTTAAAGGCATTCCTACATATGAATATAACCAATCACTATTTATAAAAATTTTAATATAGTTTTTGTAATTATTAAAACATAATAAAAAATCATGAGTAGTTATTATTTGATTTTTTAAATTATCTTGTTCAAAAAAATTTTTTATTATATCAATATTATTTACATTGAAATTTGAAATATATGTTTGTATTGACAAATTTTTAATTAAACCACTTAATGCACCTTCAGGGGTATCTAAAGGACAAATATATCCATATTGTGTTGAATTTACTTTTCTTGGTCCAGTTAATTTTATACTTGAATCCATTGGTGTTTGTACTCTTCTAAGATGTGATAAACTATCAATATGAGTCATTCTTTTTAATTCCTGTGCTATACCCTCTTTATTAAAAGCATATTGGTCTCTACTAATTTGTTCAAATAAATTATCTAATGTTAATTGTTTAACGACATTTTTAACACCCCAATTACCTTTAAAACTTCTTCTAAATCCTTCTGTAATAATATCATTTAAACTTTTCTTTTTTTGGTCTTCATGTATTAAATACTGTTCAAAATTATTATTTTTTTCTTGTTTTTGAGTTTCATTATCATGTTCATCATAAATTCTCTTAATAAAATTTTCTATATGATCATTAGTTTGAAGCTTACTAAATATTGTTCTAAAATGTTTAATTAAATTAATATAAAAATCTCTAAATAATGAAGATAGTAATTTACCTGATGAATCTATTCTCTTAAATTTATAAGTATCTCTATCTGTAATATTTTCATAACCAAAATAAACATATAGTAAGCTTTCAATACAATAACTGAAAAATAAAATCTTTTTATTATTTGAATCAGCATTACAATGAGGTAAAAAATTATATTTTAATTTTCTATAAACAGTTATTATTTTATTTTTAATTTTAAAGTTTTCATTTTTATATATATCTTTTAAATTATCATAAATATATAATAATGCTTGTTTTTTTGTATAAATTCCATACTTTTCAGCATCGTAACGACAATTATTAATAATACTATAAAACAGTTCATACTTATAAGAGTCAATTTTAGAATTAATATTATTAATAATATATTCAAAAATTTCTTTATCACTTTCATAACCTAAAGCTCTAAAAATAACATAAATTGGAATATCATTTTTAAGGTCTTTAAATGAAACAAATATACTAAAATATTCATCAGTTTTTAACTTACTTTCCTTATGAAATCCTTCTTCACTTTCTCGTATTTTACCATCTAAAAATTCCTCTATTTCTTCATTAGATGCTTTATCATTTAATGTATCCGTTTTAATTATTACTTCATTAGCTTTAGTATTGTCATTATTTTCATTATTTTCATTATTTTCATTAATTTTTTCTTGTAAAACTATTAGCGATTCTAAAATTTTATTTTTATCTTCATCAGTTGGAGAAATTTCTAATTCCTTTTTATATTTACTAATATTTGTTTCAATTATAATTAATAATTCCTTAATTTCTTTTAATTTATAAGTTTTTGTACCATTTTTTTCTTCTGTAATATTAAATAAATCTACAACATTTTCTTCTAAATAACTTATTACTCTTTCATATTCACCATTATACTTACTACAAAATCCTTTTATATAGTTATCATCTGTTTTATAATATTTCATAAATGGACTAAATTTACTCTTTTTAATTTTAATATAAGTTGTTTTAGCTGGCTTAAAATCTTGTTCTTTAATCTCTACAGATTTTATTTCACAAATGTAATTATATTCAGTTTTATTATTACTATCAACCCCGATTCTATCTTTTTTAATATATAATTTATTATTACATAAACGGTCTTGGGATACTAATACCTTTTCTTTACCTTTTATTATAAAATAACCACCATATTCATAAATATTTTCATTATTTTCATACAATATATATTTTTTAATTCTATCTATTTTTTCATATTGTTCTCTTTCACATAAATCTTTAATATTATCTTCGATTGTTTCTTCTATTTTTACTTCATCAAATTCACACATATCTAAAATATTTTTAAATTTTTCATTTTTTTCTTTTTTATTTTTTGCCATATTTACTTCCATTTCTTTTTTTTTGAGTATATTTTTTCCTTCTAATTCTGTAAAATCTTTTAAAGATACTTTAATATCATTTAATTCATTTTTTTTTTTAATTAACTCCACATCAAGAACCTCCTGATTTTTATATTCATAACTAATAAACTCTTTAATATTTTTATATAATGAACATTCATTTGAATAAACCATGATAGGTAATTCACATAATTTAATATTTTTTAAGTAAAATTCCTTTTTTTTTACAAAATCTGTACCGTAATCACAATTAATTTTAATATCAACAATTAATTTACCTTTATAATCAATATTTCTATTTATACAAAAATTAGGTGTTAATTCATATTCTATAGTATCATTAGTATCATTAGTATTATCAGTATCATCAGTATCCTTATATGTTAAACATTCAAATCTTATTGTTTTAGGATCAAATTCTATTTTAATGTTAAGAGGAGTATTTTTTGTTCTTAAATAATTAATACCAGATTCATCTGTTTCTCCTTCAATAGAATTTGTTAATATTTTTTTAATTTTATTTTCTATAAAATCATTAAATGAATTAATATGATGTGAATTAATTAAACTTCTAATATTATCATCATAAAAATAATTTTTAAAATCATCATTCCAATTCCATTTATATCCAGTTAAACTACCTTCAGTTAAAGGTTCATCAGAAACTTCACTTATTTCAGATTTAGTGTAAACACTTTCCATTATATATAATATAATATAATATTTCTTTTAATTAATTATTATTCAATTTGTTTCATTAATTGTTTCATTAATTGTTTCATTAATTATTTCATTATTATTTGATGATTTTTTTTTGTTCCATATTAAAATGTCTTTTACATAATTTTAATCCTAGAGAATTTTTAAATATATTACAATTACATAATTCTCCTTTTCTTTTACCATACTTTAAAATTCCTTCACATCCCTCGGATTGTTTAATATCTTTTTTAGAAGTAGGTATTTTACAAGGTGTCCTACAATAGGGACAACTATTACTATGACTAAATTTATAAGATAAATATAAACACTCAAAGTGATATTTATGATTACATTTTAATTTAACAATATCTTCTATTAATTGAGAACCACAAATTCCACAATCATTATCTTCATCATTTTCACATAATTTTTCTTTTACTTCATTAACTTTATTTATTTCTTTAATTTGTAATGACATTATATATAATATTTAAATATAACTTTATATTATAATTGATATTATAATTTATATTATATAATTAATATTAATCTAATATAAAACTTAATTTTCTTATTATATTATTAGTAATAAATATGTCAAATATTATTGAAAAAACACTTTTAATAAAACCTATGTCAGTTAATTCATTTTACAGAACATTTCAAAATAGAATTTTAATTAGTAAAGAAGGACGTATTTATAAAAAACAAATTTTAAATCTTTTAGGTAATAATTTTCAAAAAATATTAGGAAGAGTTAAATTAACACTACATTTTTATTATCTAGATAACAGGCGTAGAGATTTAGATAATCCCTGTAAAATTTATCTTGATTGTTGTAAGAATATTTTATTTGAGGATGACGACCAAATTTATAAATTAGAACTAAAAAAATTTATAGGAACAGGAGAAGATAAAATATATATGAAAATAGAAGAATTGAATGAAGAGGAAAATGAAGAAATAGATGATATGATTAAAAATGGTGAAAAAATTAAAAAGGAAAAAGCAAAAGCAAAAAAAGAAGCGGATAAATTAAAAAGTAAAGAAAAAAATGAAGATGATAAAATAGAAAAAACAAAAAAACACAAATTATCTAAAATTGAAAAACAATTAAGTACTTAAATTTATAATTTAATACGAGCATAATTATGTAAAATAATTGTATATTTGTGATTTTTTATTATAAATAATTTAAAGAAAATTATATAATATATTAGTAAATGAATTATAAAAAAAATTTAATGGTCTATGGTTATAATGGAAAGTTAGGAAGTAAAATTTGTAAATTTGGAGAAGAGTATAATTATAATATTATAAAATTAAAAAGAAATTTATCGAATTTAAAAGAATTAGAAAATTGCGTAATAGTAGATGTAACTTGTGTTGATGGTACATCATATTTATTAGATAAATTATTAGAAAATAAAATAAATTTACCATTAATTATTGGAACAACAGGTAATTTTAATAATTTAGAAACAAAAATAAATAAATATGAAACACAAAAAGATTTACTGATTAAGTCCTTTTATAAAAATCCTGTACTTAAAATATCAAATTTTTCATATGGAATACCAGAAATAGAAAAGATACTGGAAAAATTTGATTTAAATATTTGGAAAGTAAAAATAAAAGAAATTCATCATATTCATAAAAAAGATGCCCCCAGTGGTACAGCAAAAACATTAGCAAATGTATGTTTATATGATTGTAATAATATAGAAAGTATAAGAGAAGGAGATACTTTTGGAATTCACGAAATAAATTTAAGTACAGAAGATGAAGAAATTATTATAACTCATAAGGCAAAAAATCGTGATATTTTTGCTAAAGGAGTATTTAGATTTATTGAAAAATTACTAATTAATTAATTTTTTAAGTAATTAATTTTTTAAGTAATTAATTAAGTATTTATTTTGGAAAGTATTTTTAATCCATTTTGAAAATCGTCATTTTTTTTTCGAAATAAATTTATCCATTTATATATAATTAAATAATTAAATTTTATATTAATTTTAAATGCGTAAATATAGAGTTTAATTTTTATTAATATTATATAAATATGGATCAAATATCAATAAACTTTGATGCTTCTGAAAAAAATATAGATATAAATCAACACGAAGATTTTAATGGAAATAATGTAAATTTTAATATATTAAAGGAGTCAGAATCGGATAATGGGGATATCAAATCAGAAGATTTTAATATGGGACAGGCGGATATAGGTTTAGATTTATTAGCAAATAATAAAAAAACAATAAAACAAAATGATATAAATAGACCGGAAGAAGATAATTCAGCAATTGATATAGTAAATAATAATAATGATAAATTTAATGATATAAATAATCAGGAACTACAAAAAAAATTAAGAGAATTAGATAGTGACGAAGCTATATATAAAGAATCAGATAAATATAAGGAATCAAATAAATATAATGAATCGGATAAATATAAAGAATCAGATAAATATAAAGAATCAGATAAATATAAAGAATCAGATAAATATAAGGAATCGGATAGATATAATGAATCAGATAAGAATGAATCATATAATTATAATAAGGAAAAAGTAAGAGAACCAACAGTGGAAGAATTATTAAAGGAAAAACAAGAATTACTACTACAATTTGATAGATTACAAAAAAGAGGAATTAAATTAAGTAGGGAATATACACTTGCTTCAAATATAGATGAAATGAGATTTGAATATAACAGAGTAAAAACATCTCGTGAGGTAGATAATAGTATAATATTTTCAAGAAAAATGCTTATGGCTGCTATAACCTGTATAGAATTTTTGAACAATAGATTTGATCCTTTTGATATAAATTTAGATGGATGGTCTGAAAATGTACATGAAAATGTTAATGAATATGATGATGTATTTGAACAATTATATGAAAAATATAAAAATAAAGCGGAAGTAGCACCTGAGATTAAATTAATGATGATGTTAGCCGGTTCTGCATTTATGTATCATTTAACATCTAATATATTTAAATCTTCTATGCCACAATTTGAAAATGTTATGAGAAAAAATCCTAACATAATTCCTAATATGGTAAATAATAATCAACAACCACATCAAGAATCCACTTCACAAATGAATAATAATGCTCCTGGAATTGATATAGGAAAAATTATGGGAATGATGGGAGGATTAGGAGGATTAATGGGAGGAATGGGAGGAATGGGAGGAATGGGGGGAAATGGAGGAGGAATGATGAATGATAACAATAATATGCCAAATATAAGTCCAATTCCAAATATTCAAACATCTGCACGACCTGAAAATCATAAACCAAGTGACCCATTACCTAATAAATCCCCAGAATTAAATAATGATAAGGAATTATCAGGTCCAAAAGCTTTGGGTATTGAAACTTTATTAAAAAGTTTAGGAAGTGATTCAATGGCGAGTGAAACAGCAGGTGGTTCAAAAAAAAAAGGAAGAAGAAAAAGAGGTAATGGGATGGAATTATAAGAATTTTATAATATTAAAGTAATTCACGATTCTTCGATTTATTCTTCTGTTTATAAAGTTATTTTTTTTTATATTAAGAATAGATCCATTTTTGATAAATATAAATATAGTAAATACATATTTTTTTAAATTATAGAATTAAGTAAAAAACTCGTAATATTATCTAATCGATAAGTTAACTCATCAATATTTATATTATTATTTAATAACTAAAACATATTAATCATTAAATGTTTTAGAATATATTATTATTATTATGTAATATAAAACTATATTTATATTTATTAATATAATAATGGAAAAGGAAATTCAAGAATTATACAATAAAAGTTTAAATTATCTATACAGTTCAAACTATAATGAATCAGAAAAATGTATATTGGAAATTTTAGAAGTTTACAATACAAATTCTGATATATATAATTTATATGGGAGATTAAAACAATTTCAAGGTGATTTTAATAAATCAATTGAATTATTAAAAAAATCAGTTGAATTAAATAATAATAATTATATGGCTCATTATAATTTAGGTTTAGCATATGTTATGAAAAAAGATATGGAAAATACTAAAAAAAGTTTTACGAATTATACAAATAATTGTGATAATAAAAATAAATTTTATGTAAATCTATATATATCAAAATTACATTTTGATTTATTAGATATAGATGAAACTAAGGATTACTATATTAAATCTGATATAAATTTATTTAAAAAGCTATCAGAATTATTAATTCCAAGAATATATAATTCAGTGGAAGAAATAGAAATGTATAGAAAACAATATAGTAAAGTACTAGATGATTTATATGATAATTATGAAGATTATATGATTAAAAGTGATGAGGAATTTTTAAATTATTTACAATTTATTTATTGTTATACATTTCCATTATCTTATCAGGGATTAAGTAATGTTAATATATTAAAAAAACAATGTGAAACATATAGAAAAATTTTACCACAATTAAACTATACATCAATATACTTAGATGAAATTAAAAATACTAAAAGAGATAAAATAAGAATAGGATTTATATCAACAAATTTTTTTAATCAATCAGTAACTCGAGACAGAATGGGTGTGATTAGAAATATTTCACGAGAAATATTTGATGTAGTTGTTTTTTATTATTTTAAACCAAGTGATGATTTAGGTGGATTTATTTGGAATGGGGAAAATAAAAATGTAATATTACCTGAAACAAATATTTTTGATAGAAGAAAAGTAATTGAAAATGAAAAATTAAATATATTAATATTTTGTGATATTGGTATGGCACCTGATACATTTTTTCTTGCTTTTTCAAGATTAGCACCTATTCAATGTACTACATGGGGACATTCAGATACATCTGGTATTGATACTATAGATTATTATTTATCTTCAACATACTATGAGGATAGTAATTCATATGTAAATTATAGTGAAAAATTAGTATTACTAGATAGTTTATGTACTTATTATTATAAAATAATACAAGAACCCGAATATGGTAAAAAACTAGATTTTTGTATATCAAGTAATGTTAATACTTATTTATGTAGTCAAGTATTATTTAAAATACATCCTAATTTTGATAAAATAATGAATGATATTTTAGAAAAAGATAAAAATGGAGTATTATTATTTATTAAAATGAATGTTGGGCAGTACATTCAAAATATATTAATAAATAGATTAACTAAAACATTAAAAAATAATATAACAAGAGTTCATTTTATAGACTGGCAAACATGTGAAAGGGAATATTATAAATTACTTTCAATTGCGGATGTAATAATAGACCCTCATCCATTTGGAGGTTGTAATACTTCATTCTCAGCATTTGGTATGGGTATTCCAATTATAACATATCCAGCAAAATTAATTAATGGAAGATTTACATATGGTTTATATAAAAAAATGCAAATTTTAGATTTAATAGTTGATAATGATGATGATTATGTCAAAATGGCTATAAAATGTGGAACTGATAAAGAATATAGAAAAAATATTTCATTAAAAATTTATGAAAAAAGTCGTACAATTTTTAATGAAGTCGAAAGTATTATGTCATGGACAAAATTTTGTATACTAAGTGTAAATAATAAATTAGATAGTAAAGAAAATAATAAATCTATAATAATTGATAATAATATAGAAAATATAAATGAATTAAAAAATGTAAATATGCAAAATATATATACAAATGATAATATATTTATACCTAAAATTATACATTTTATATTTTTTGGTGAAACAGAATTTTACTTTTTGCATTATTATGCAATTAAAACTGCATATGAAAATAATAAAGATTATCATATTTATTTATATAATACTAAACAACCAGTAAATAATGAATGGTGGATTAAAACTTTAAAATATGTAAAATTAATAAATATTGAAACTCCTACTCATATAAATGGTATAAAATTAGCAAACTATGCACATAAAGCAGATGTATTAAGATTACAAAAATTAATTGAATACGGTGGAATTTATTTAGATATTGATGTATGGACTATTAAAAGTTTTGATAATTTATTAAATATTGATAAGTCCTGTATTATGGGATATCAATGTAAAAATACTAAATTTGAAGGATTATGTAATGCTGTAATTATAGCTCAACCAAATAGTTTATTTTTACAAAAATGGTATGAACTTTATGATAATTATAATCCTAATGAATGGGATACATTAAGTGTATATGCTCCTAAATTATTAGCAGAACAATTTAGTGAGTTAATACATATTGAAAATCAAAATAGTTTTTTTCCATATAGTTGGTTCGATTTTAATACAATAATAGATAATTCAAATACGGAATATTTAAATAGTAGTTATTGTATACATTTATGGGAAACTCACTTATTAGAACCATTATTAAAACATATTGATATTAATTATTTATATATATCTGATTCATGTTTTGCAAATATTTTTAGAAAATTTATTATAGATAATACAAAACCTGTAATAAAATATATATGTTCTGTTGGAAATTCTGGATACGCAATATCAGCAAGAAATTATATTTATACATTAATTAACGAAGGTTATAAAATTGATGTCGAATTTTTGAGACAGGAATTTAATACTAAAGATATTGAATTATTAAATAAAAAAGATTTATTAATTAGAGTTTTAAATAATAATGATTCAAGAAGTGATTATCATGATATAGTAATATTTCATACTTTACCTACTTTTTGGAATTATTTACACGATAATAATAATAATATTAAATATAAATATGGTTTAACAGTATACGAAACCAATAATTTACCAGATGAATTTATTAATAATTTTAAATTTGTAAATAAAGTTATAGTTCCAAGTAAATTTAATTATGATATTTTTTCTAAATATATTGATACCGAAATTATAGAACATAATTTTGACACAGATATTTCTTATGAAAATACTAAGTTTATATACGATAAGAATGATATAGTTTTTTCATTTTTAAATAAAATTATAAATAATAATATTAGTGTTAATAATGACGATTTAGTTATTTTAAATAATACTATATTTATTGAGAAACCACATTTAAAACCTTTAAATTCTATTAATAAAAATAGTAGATTTATATTTTATACTATAAGTACTTGGGAAAAAAGAAAAGATATAGAAGGATTAATTAGTATTTATAATACATTTTGTAATATTAATAATATTAATAATACTTTACTATATATTAAAACTTTTCCTAATGATGTAATTATAGATTACTTAATTAATCTTCAATCAAAACATAAAATTATTTTAAATTTTAATAATATTAGCGAAAATGATATAAATTATATCCATAAAACTTGTAATTGCTTTATTTCATTAACTAAATCAGAAGGTGTTGGTATCAATTCCATTACTGCTGCTTTATGTAATAATCCTATAATTATTTCTTCTTATGGAGGAACAGAACATTATTTAAATAGTAATAAAAATTTTATTAATTATAATTTGGTTAAAGCATTTGATGAAGTAAATCCTTTATTCAATACTAATAACCAATTATGGGCGGAAATTAATTACAATCATTGTTTAGAAATTATGTATAAAATATATAACCAAGAAGATTTAAACACTTACACTGAATTAAAAAATTATATAAATACTAATTTTAATAATCAAATAATTTCTTCAAAATTTAATAATTTATTAACTAATAATTTAAAATCTGATATAAAAAAGGAAATTTTAGTAATTGGTGAATTCGAATTATTAAAAAAAAGAATGGATAAAAATATATATAATTTCTATAATTTTTTAAAAAATAATTCTAATTATAATTTAATATTTATTGATAGAAATACAAAAAATTTCATATTAGACTCTTCTATTTTTGATGTAATTAAAATTTTTTGTAGTACTGATAATCCTATTATTATTTCATTAGTTTATGATAATCCTGATAAATCACTTGTATCAGATCTTGATTTATATAACCATATTAAAATTTTTGATATAGAAGATTGTTATAATATTGAAGGAATAGTTAATATCATAAAAAAACATAAATATACTCATATTTTTTATAAGTACAAATGCATACAACAACAATATATAATTAATAAATTTCCTGATACTACTTTTATACATTTTCCTCATTACATAGATAATACATTATTTAATATTAATTCTAGTATTAATAAGGATATTGATGTTTTACTATATGGAAATATTTCTAACTTTTATCCATTTAGAAGTAGATTATTAGAAATTTTAAATAATAATAATTTATTTAATTTTGAATATATTCCTTTTCCTGGTTTTGGAGATATACAAGAATGTAATCATAAACCATTGATTGGTAAAGATTTGTCTAATTATATAAATAGAGCAAAAATAACTATTTGTACTTCTTCTATGTTTAATTATTTAATTAAAAAATATATTGAAATACCATTATCTGGTTCTGTTTTATGTGGTAATTTCCCTAGTAATGAAGAAAATATTTATAAAGATAATATGATAATTTTAAATGAGGATTGGGAAGATAATACTATTTTAAATCATATTAATGATTACTTAAAAAATACTAAAGAATTAAATAAAATGAATTATAATGCTAATAAAATTTCACAAAATTACATTTATCAAAAAGGATTAGATAATTTTAATAATATTATTTCTAAAATTATTACAAATAATTTATAATTTAATTACTACTTATTTAAATTACTGCATATTTAAATTATTACATAATGTACTTATATAAAGAAATAATTTTAAATATAGTTATAATGTCACCTAAAAAAAATAAAGAAGGTACAGTTTCTAAAAAAAATAAAGAAGGTACAGTTTCTAAAAAAAATAAAGAAGGTACAGTTTCTAAAAAAAATAAAGAAGGTACGGTTTCTAAAAAAAATAAAGAAGATACAGTTTCTAAAAAATCAGTTAGTAAAACAATTTCAGAAGAAGTATCCATCGTTGAAGTTTCTCCTAAAACCGTTACTACTGTTTCAGAAACATTAGATAATAAATTTCAAGAAGAATTTTCTAATTTAACTAATCATTATCAAATGATATTGCAAAATGCAAAATATGGTTTAGCTCTATTAAAAAAATTAGAAAAATCTGTTAATAAAGATTTAAAAAAAAAAAAGAAAAAATCTTTTTCGGGATTTGCAAAACCAACATTAATATCACCTGAATTATGTAAGTTTTTAAATAAAGAGGAAGGAACAGAAATGGCAAGAACACAAGTAACAAAGGAAATAAATAATTATATTAAAAAAAATAATCTTAATGATCCTAATAATAAAAGAATTATTTTAGCTGATGCTAAATTAAAAAAAATTTTTAACTATGATAATATACCAAATAAACAAATTACTTATTTTAATTTACAAAAAGTATTAAAACATCATTTTTCGTCTTCTAAATAAATTATATATTTATTTTTTTTAATTATTTTCTAAAACTGATAATGTTGTTAATACGTCCTGTAATTGAGTTTTTAGTGTGTTAACTTTATTTTCCAATGTTGGTACTTTATTTTCCAATGTTGGTACTTTATTTTTTAGTTTTTAATTAATTCTCTTAATTAGTTACTTAATTTTATCTGCTTGTTGGATTATATCAACATCATGTAAAGCAGCAGTTAATTTTGTTCAAATTGTATTTTTGTTTAATATATGTAAATCATTTACTTATATAAACAAAAATTATGTGGTATATCATTTTCTTCTTAATCTTTAACTAAATAATTAGTAGGTTTTTATGAAACAGATAAATTATAAATATCATATTATTTTTAATGTATCAATAATGGTATATTAGACAATAATTTTTTGTCATTTATTAGAATTAATTAGATAATTTTTAAAATTTTTTTTTTATAAAATAATAATATATTATGACAACTAATAATGAAACAGTAATTATACCACCAGTAGCAAATGAACTTTATGGAGGTGTAGTAACAGATATAAATGATATTACTCCAAAATATTATTTTGCATCCACTAAATCTGGAACAGTTCAAGCATTATTTAAAGCAAATATAAATGATGAAGAAAATGTAAAAATAGCTATTTTTGATGAAGTAAATCAAACTTGGGGTCAGGGTTTTCAAAGTATTGTTAATATTAAAATGGGTACTAATTTAATTTCATTTAAAAATTTATCACCAGGTTTATATAAAGATAAAGAATTAAAAATTATAGATGATGCTGGTAATGTAAATGTAACAAATTTAATAATGACAGAATTTACTATTTTATCACGGGATTTGTATGTTTATATTCCTAATAATTTATCAATAATTATAAATCATCAAGAAGAAACAGCAACATTAAATATCTATAGTAGTAGAAATGGTACATTTGAAATTATTCATGATACAGAATTACCATTATCATATATAAATTTTAATAATAATATAATTAAGGGTTATAATAATATAGAATTTAATAATTTAATCAATAAAACATATAGTAATTATAAGTTAAAAGTTACAGATTATAAGACAATAATAACTACATTTAATTCTATTACTTTTGATTTTGGTGATACTATATATGGATATGATTCTAATGGTAATGAAACAGGAGATTCATGTTATATAATAGAAAATGTGAATAATGCTAATAATAAATTTATTGTAGAAAATGTAAATGGTAATTTTGAAAATGTAATATCTATTAGAACTAAAACTGGAGTAATAAAAACTGCTAATTTTGATGATATAACAACTCAATCAAATAATGAAAGTATAGTGATAATTCCAAATTTTACAATTGATAATATAGGACCTATACTATATATAATAAAAGAAGTTCCACAAATTACTAACAATTCAAGTCCAAGTATAACATTTTATAGTAGTGAAAATGGTATTATATCTCATTCCGATTTACCATATACCGGTCAAAATGGCAATAAAGTTAAAATGGGAAGCAATACAATTACATTTAATAACTTAATTGATAATGAATATAGTAATAAAAAAATAAGAATAGAAGATGAAATTAATAATAATTCGACTGATTTAAATATTAATACATTTGAAATCGATCGATCCCTAGCAAATTTAAATAATATATATAATTGGATTGATAATTCTATAATTTACCAATTAAATAATGAAAAAATTTTTAATATAACTGATTATACAAATTCATTTAATATAAATAATATTATTATAGGTGAAACAAGTAATTCAACAGCACTAATAGTTCAAATATTAAATAATAAATTAAAAGTTTATAATGCTAATTGGAATGATAATATTTTTATTGAAGATGAAATAATAAAAGTTGGAAGTAATCAAGCAAGGTATTTAAATACTAAACAAATTTATGAAATATATTTAACTCCTATTAATAATCAATATAAGTTTCAATATCAATTTGAATCAAATAAAAATGGAAAAATAACAAGTACAATTCCATTTTGGAATACAAATGAAAATCTAAATATTATAGATGGTAATAATCTTGTAGAATTTAATGTACAAATACAAAGTTACTTTAATAATAATATAAGATTTACAGATGATGCTGGAAATGAAACTATATTATTACTAGAGGATTTTATTATTAAGTCTAATGAAGATATAATGAATGATATAACTCTTGATTCATATAAAACTAGAATTATTACACATATAGAAGATAATATTAAATATATATCATATACAATATCTAATGTTGTAAATACATTGTCTTGGGAACTTTATAATTCACTTACAATAACAAATTTAAGAAATCAATTTATAAATGACATTATTAATAATACAAGTTCATCTATGGATATAATATTATCTAGAAATATTATTCCTATTGAAAATAATAAGTTAAATAAAAATAATTATATTTTATTACGTAAAGTTCCAGATACTAATTCAAATACTGTTCCAGAAACTATATACTATGTCATGAAAGATGCTGCTTATTGTAATAGAGGAGTATATTTACATTTAAGTAATTCACAAAAAGCAGAAATAACTTTTAATAATGAAATTATAACATTTACTCAAATTAATGAAAATAATTTTAAAATAGAATATAATGATGAAAATGAAATAGAAATTTACGGTACAGTAGGTAAAGTAGGTAATATAGTAATAAAAAACAATACTTTAAAGTATATTTTTGGTTCAATAATATTAGAGAGTGATGAATCTAGAGCACAAATTATAAAAATGGAAGTTGATGGATATATTCATGATAATATAGTTGATAATTATCTATCTGGTTCAATATATCCAAAAATACAAACAGAAAAAGCTGTTAATTTAAATTTATTAACACAAATTAATAATAATTTAAATATATTTGGAAATCTAAATATATTAGAAAATACAATTATAGGAAAAAATTTAGATATTTATGGTAGTATGAAATTAAAAAATGATTTAAATTTGCGTGGAAATTTAAATATTAATTCAAATTTAAATGTTTCTAGTAATATAACAACAAACTCACATTTAATAGTTAATAAAGATTTAATAGTTAATAAAGATTTATTATTATCTTCGGAATCTAAAATTAAAATAGGAGATGAAATTGTTTCTCAGAGTGTTAAAACAGTACAAAATGAAAATACATTTCAATATAATTTTAATAATATTTTAGATACCGAGAAATCTTATGGAAATATAGAAAAAATTAAAACATATACTCAATTTACAAATTTTGAAGCATACATTGATAATGTTGATACTGATAAAGAAAGAAAATATTCTATAATTATAAATTATTTTAGTTTAGAAAATAAAAATAAATATAGTTATCCTGCTAATGGACATGTTGAACTTATATTTAATAAAACTGGAACTGGTGCTAAACTTAGGTTTCACTTAAATTATGATGGTTCTATTAATTCAATTAATGTAATATCAGGTGGTATTAATTATTATCCAGGTGATATTATAACTGTTAGTAAAGATGAAAGTAGAGGTATTAATAAAGATATTAAAATACATTTAACAGATGATTATTTAAATAATGGCACTATTGTAAATACTGGAAATACTTTACAAACTGGATTACTTAGTAATTACTCTGGATTAATAATTAAACATGATATTTTATATGGTGATTTATTATTAAGATTAACAGTAAATTTATTTACAGCTCAAATTGATAGAATTGAAGTTATTAATAGTGGTACTCAACATTTTTCAGTAGGTAATACAATTTTAATAGAAAAAGAAAGTTTTAATGGAACCCAACATGATTTAATAATTGAAATTGAAAATGATGATATAGATTATATTGAAATAGATGGTATACAACAATCTTATGGACTTTTAATTGAAAAAACTGATTTTACTGATGGGCAACTTATACCATCTAATCCTCTACCTTCAGGTATTGTAACTTATACAAATGTATTTAATATAAATATAGAAACAAATGTAAATCATTTAAAATCAAATAATATTAGTTCATTAATTAATAATAATAACGGTATATATATACCAGAAAATTATTTTATACAAATTGAACTACAAGCATTAAATAATGATTCAGTAGGAAAAAATATTACTTTAAATTTAATAGGTTATAGTTCACAATTATTTGATATAAAATCTAATTCCCTTGATACATTATTATCAACAAGTGTTATAAATTCAAGTTCAAATATAACTACTTCATCAAATATAAATGTTGCTGGTAATATAAATGTTACAGAATTATTACATTTGGGTAATATTAATGACTTAAATAATACAATAACATCACAAAAAGGAGCATTAAGATATAATACAGCTAATAATAGAGTTCAGGCTTCTATATTAAGAAATAGACAACTTAAATGGATTGATCTTGAAACATTACCACTGGAAAATTATGGTTCTTCATTTAAGTATACATTTAAAAGTTCATTATTTCATTTATCATATTTAACAAGAGACCATAAATATGCAAATAGAATTATTGGTTTAGAAAATACTGATAAACTTATTAAATATGAAAAAATTAATCAGGAAATTTATTTAGATAAATATGAAATAATAATTGATGACCTTTATCATGATATAAATCATCAAACTGAAATTTCATTTAAACTTTTAGTAAATGATATAGAACAACCTTTAAATATTATTTACTTTAATAATATTTCTTTAACTTTAATACATGAGGAAGTAAAAAAAATGACAATTTTATATAATACAAATCCTATTCAACCTTTTAATGAAAATCAAATTATAAAAGGTAATAATTCAAATGCAACTGCTATTATATTAAAAATTATAACTGATACTATTTTAATAGTTAAATTAATAAATACAACAATTAATTTTCAAACTAACGAATTTATTACAAATCAAATTAATAATAATGACACTATTATAAGTAGTGGATTATTTAAATCATTAGATTATTTACAACCATCAAATATTATATTAAATGGAGAATATACACCAATAAGTTTATGTAATTACTTTAACAAATCACTATTATTAGATTATTTTACTTTACAATATTTAAATTCTCAATATAAATTTCAAATTAAAAATAGTTTTAATAGTAATTTTGCTTTAATAAATCAAGAACATATTAGTTCTAATTCTTCTGTTACAATTAATTCAGGTATAGGAACTATTATATTATCTACATATTTAATTGATAAATTTAATATTGTTACAAATGATATTATTTATATATATGGAGGTTACAATAATAACCAAATTAATGGAATTCATACTATTATAAGTATTCAAGGAGTTAGTATTAATTTTGATATGTCTAATGACCAAAGTCCTATCACGAATAATGTTTACGTTTATAAATATAATAATAATTTTAATAATAGTCTTGTAACAGAATCTAATAATTTATTAACATCTATAACTAATAATTTTACTAATGCTGATGTAGGTGATTTAACAAATATAAAATTATATAATTCAGACATATTAACTGATGCAGAAGTATCAATATCGTTAACAGGACAACAAATAAAACCAATAGATGATTTCTTAAATGGTGGAGCTATAGTACATTTAACTACATATAATATAATTAAAAATACTACTACAGCTAATAATTATCAAATTTTAACTGAATTGCCGGGTATTATAACTACTGTAATTGGTTCTATTCCTACTTTTAATGCAAAATTTAAATTTAAAATTGAAAATGGTGAAGTTACAGATATTAGTATTACTAATTCCGGTGCTGGATATAATCATCAAAATATTATTATTATTAGTAATATACCAGGAACAACAGAGGAATTACATATTAGTTTAGAAAAATATTTACCTACATCATTAATTACTCAAAATTGTACAAATGCTCTATATCAAAGAATTACTATAAAACCTAATACAAATAATAATGGTAAAAATTTAGAATTAAAATTAACATTTCAAAACGGTTATTTAAATCATATTGCGGTACTAAATAATGGTTATGGATATAATAATAATGATACTTTAACTATTTATAAAAATTACATTATGCGAAGTTCAACATCTGTATTAAATATTGATACTAATATTCCTATTATATACGTTATAAATGATATTATAATTACATTAGATAATAATGTACTAAATAATAATCAAGGAAGTTTAATAACTTCTATAAATGTCACTAAAACTGGTAAAAATTTTAACATTAATGATTTATTAACTATTAAAAAAGAAGATGTTCCTGGAACTACTACAAATGCTACAATTATTTTAAATAATAATAATATTGCTTCATCTGTATTAGATTTATTAGGATTAAATAATTCTTCCATAATTCGTTATAATAATAATATATATCAATCCTTTATTCCAGATACTATTTTATCGAAAAATACAAATTCTTTATTAAATAGTATAACTCAAAATATTATACCTGGTTCACATATTACACTTACTCAACCATTAACAGTTCCTACTATTACTTTAACTGGTATAGGATATGGTGCTACATTACAAATTACTATTAATAATGATATAATAACACATCTTATTGTTATTAATCAAGGCTATAATTATGCACATAATGATACAATTAAAATAGATAAAAGTCATATAACTGGTTTAAATAATGATATTCTATTTACTCTAACACAAGATAATATATTACAATATCATTCAAATACTTTTACTAATGCTATATTACAAAAAAAAATAATTATTAATAATACAAATAATACTTATAAATCCCATATTAATTATTTATTTAATAAAAATAATAGATTAAATATTCATCCTAATGATAATATTAGTATTAAAGTTAAATCTAATACAAATATTGGTTCCGAAGTATTGATTACATTATTAGGTCAAGTTGAAGATAAAGTTATTCTTAATGCAAATGAAGGTGTAGATATTCAATTTAACAATTTAACTATAAAAGGTAATCTTTCACTTCCATATCAAGGTAATATAAATGTTTCATCCGATATAAATGTTGATAATAATGCATTAATTAAAAAAAATCTTATAGTTGGTCCTACAAATATAAATCCTACATATAATGGATACTTAGGAATAGGTACAGATAATCCACTTGCTCCTTTGCATGTGGAAGGTCATAATAATCAATCATCTGTCAATGAACATCATGTTTCTATTTATGCAAGTAATGTTATTTATACAAGTTCTTATTATGCTTCTGATTCAGATAAAAGAATTAAAAATAATATTAATATTTCCAACATAGACCAAGATTATGAATTATTCAATAAAATTAATGTATCAAATTATAATTACATAGATACTGAAAAATCTACAAAAGAACAAAAAGGTTTTATTGCACAGGAAATTAAAGAACATTTCCCACAAGCTGTAGATCAAGATAAAGGTTTTATACCTAATATTATGCAAAATTCTATAATAAGTATAGACGAATTAGGTTTCTTTATACAATTAAAACATATTGATTTTAATTTACTAAATAAAACTATTAAATTAATCAATATTTCTAATAGTTCAGTAGTACTTATTAAAATTATTAATATTATTAATAATATTTTTTACTTTACTACAAATAATCCTAATATAAATAAATATAATAATATATTTGTTTATGGTGAAGAAGTTCAAGATTTATTATCTCTAGATTATAATAAAATACATTGTTTACATTTTAATTCTACTAAAAAATTAATAAATACTGTATCTCAATTACAGAAAGATATATTATTAATAAAAAATAAATTAAACCTATAATTTAATATTTAATATTTTATATATATATATGTCTCAAATAATAAATACTATTTACAATGTAACTAAACAGAGTGTTAATACCTTTTTTTCATATATAACACTTTTAGTTAATAAAATAGGTTTAAATTTAAGAATTGTTTTAATAATCTTTTTAATTATTTTAATATATTTCCTATATATTAATTTTATAGAAAAAATAGTTGTTCATAAAAATGAAACATATTATGTAAATGGTAAATATACATATAAAGGCGCTAATGATGTATGTAATGCTTTAGGACATAAATTAGCAACATTAAAGGATTTACATAATAATTATAAATTAGGTGCTGATTGGTGTAAGTATGGTTGGTTACAATCAAAAATAGTAGCATATCCTAATCAAATAAAAACTAATTACTGTGGAGATTCTGGTGTTAATGGTAATTATCAAAATGATGAAACTAAAAAATATGGTGCTGTATGTTTCGGTGATAAAAGAGGGGTAACTATAAATAATCTTGATGATACAAATAAATTTGATGAGGAATCTATTGAAAAACTTAAACTTGAAGATTTCGCACTAGGTTATTATTCATACAATGATGTACTTCATAATAAAAAAACATATTAATTACTTATATTCTTCCTTTGTATTTTTTTTGTTTTTAATATATAAATTTTTTCTTGATAAATCCTCTAATCTTTCAATATTTTCATCTTCTATATCATATGAATTTTCATTACTATATATTTTTTCTAAAAATTCAATAGAATTTTCTATATCTATATTATCTCTAATTAAATCATAAAAATCTACAAATTCTATTTTATCAAAAAAATATAAATAACTATCTTTATCATATTCTTTTATATTTTCGTAAATATTATATATATCATCCCAATGTTCTAAATCAAATAATATATTTAAATCGTAATCATTTATAATTTCCATTTTATATATAATAAACAAATTATATTTTATATAATTATATATAAATTATTTAAAATGTTTTATATTAATTTTATAGAATATATAAATGATATATTTATTAATTATGGTTTTATTACTCTTGATAATAGTATTATAGAAACTAATATTTTAGAAATTTTAACTAAACATATTTATAATATGTCTATGAAAAATTATATTTTTAAAAATAATAATATTTGTATTTTAAATTTTAATAAAAACAAACAATTATCCATTACTAAATGTTTTCAAGATAATATTAATATATCTTTGGAGAATATTCAAACTAAAATTAATAATATTATAAAAAATACTCAAATTCAAAATGAGTATAATATTACTACTTTTAAAATAAACTTACATTGTATAGAGGATATTATTGATAATAATTTTTCTATCAAAGTTGATAAATATAAATGTAATTCAAAATATATTAAAAATTTTGTAAATATATATTAAACATCTTTTAATAACTCATACTTTTTTATTATATCCTTTATTTTTTCTAATTTTTTTTTATAATACTTTAATCTACTCATAAATTCTTCTTCGCAACAATTTATTTTATTTTCGATATATTTAATATTATTATCTTTTAAAGATAAAAATCTCTTATATTTCATTTTTTGTTTTTTTGCTATTTTTTTAAAAAAACATTTATAATTTCTATATTTACTACTATTTAAATTACAATTAAAATTACAAGTTGATAAATCATAATGATCTAAAAAAACACAAGGTTTTCCTAATTCTTTCCAAAATTCATATATATCTTTGTATACTGATACTTTATTTCGTTTTTTTATCCAACAATCTGTAAATAAATTTTTTAAATAAACATATTTATCTTTAAAACTATTATTAAATACTTCATCAAATTCACATTTTCCTTTATTATAACAAGGACAATATATTCTTTTAAACCATTCACTATAACAAACTTCTTCATTAATACAACATTTTTTACTACTTAGTAAAATTGTATAATTATTTATTTCATCTTTTACATAATAAAATTTCCACAAATATTCATTATTTTCCTTATTATTAATATCAGTATCTTTATAAAACATCTTATTTGTCATTCTAATATTTAGTAGTTCTTTTAAATTTAAATATTTTTTTATAATTAATTCTTTAAAAATATTACCATCTAATAATTCAATACAATTCATACTATATAAATATTAATATAAATAAATTTTATATAGATATGCAATAATAAAATAATGCAATAATAAAATAATGCAATAATAAAATAATGCAATAATAAAATAATGCAATAATAAAATAATGCAATAATAAAATAATGCAATAATAAAATAATAAAATAATGCAATAATGCAATAATGCAATAATAAAATAATAAAATAATGCAATAATGCAATAATGCAATAATAAAATAATAAAATAATAAAATAATGCAATAATGCAATAATGCAATAATAAAATAATAAAATAATGCAATAATGCAATAATGCAATAATAAAATAATAAAATAATGCAATAATGCAATAATGCAATAATGCAATAATAAAATAATGCAATAATGCAATAATGCAATAATGCAATAATAAAATAATGCAATAATGCAATAATAAAATAATGCAATAATGCAATAATGCAATAATAAAATAATAAAATAATGCAATAATGCAATAATGCAATAATAAAATAATAAAATAATGCAATAATGCAATAATGCAATAATAAAATAATAAAATAATGCAATAATGCAATAATAAAATAATGCAATAATGCAATATTCTATTATTGATATTATATATATAAAAATATAATAATGTATTTTATATAAATTATACAATGATTACTTACTTTAATAATTTAAATCGTAAAGTTAATGAAACATTAACATTATATACAGAAATAGGTAAATTAAGTAAACCATTTTTTAACTACGTTTTAATGTTAGTGTCTATATTAATATTAACAAGTTGTTTTTCAATTATATATTCTCTAAGTAATAATGATTTTAGTAGTGAAAATAATTTTGTTCATATAGCACTTCCAATTATGATATATGGACTTATTGCCCCAATATTATCAACAATTATTTCATATATTTTTAAAGAATTTATACAACAACAAATACAATTACTTAAGTGTAATAAAAAGTTATTACTAATAAAATCTAGTAGTATTATTGATAAAAAAATAATATTAAATAAAGAAAATCTTACATTATTGACATTTTTTATTATAATTTACAGTATTGATATATTAAATTTTTATTATAATTTATGTTTAAATATTATAATATTTTGTTTTATAACATTATATAAAGTTAATAATAAACTTAGAAATGATTTAAGTTGTAGTATAATATCAATAGAAAAATGTTATGATAAAAATGAAGAATATTATAGATATAATATAGAATTGAATTATGGAGATAAAAAAAAATATATACAAAAAAGGTTTAATGATTTTAAAGAATTAAATTACAATTTAAATAATGATAGAAAATTACCAACAAGTTCCTGGATGATTTCCCCAAATGATTTAAAACAAGCAACAACAAGAGGTAATAGATTAAATAGTTATCTTAAAAACATATTTAAAGATGATAAAAATTTAAATAATACAATAGTCAATAAATTTATTAAAAATGATAATAATAAAGAAGAAGATATTAGAATCATTGAAAAAAAAAATTTAAATAGTAATTCAAATTTAGATGAATTAAAAAAAAATATTAGTTTAAAATTGGGAATTCATAAAAATAATATTAAAGAAATATTTATTTTGAATGAAATAAATTACTATATGAATTTGAAAAAAAGAATATTCATGATTATTGATAATTTTTTATATAAAATAAAATATCATAAATCAAATGATAGTTTTGATATTAGACTAAAAATAGATTTATCTGATATTAATAAACTAATAATAGGTAGAATAATAAATACAACACACTTTATTAATAGAGATGTATTGGAAATAATATTTAAACAAGAAAAAATAATTTTAACATCATTTGATAATGATAATATATATAATATAACAAGTTTATATAAATATCTTCTATATAAAATACAACAGGAAATTGATATTATTCATAATTATGATTATAAATTATGGACTGGATTAGGATTAACTGAATCATTATTCAATAATCCTTCTATTATGTTATTCAAAAATTTGTTTAAATCGTAAAATTATTTTAGTTCATTTTAATACATACCTGAACCATATTGATTTTACTTTTAAGATAATATTTAACGGCACTACTTTTGTAATCTTAAGTTTTATGTTTATTCATGTTAGTATATAATATACTTTGTCCCATTTTAAATTTCAAGGGTGTAAACCTATTCGTTCTTATATGCAAAAACCATAGTAGAGTTGAACTATAATTTAATTTTACCTAGTTAATAACTTAATCTTTTATTTTTAATTTGTAAGTCGTCGTTTTAAATGTTAAAAAGTGTAAAATATAAATTAAAATAGTAATTAGAGTAACTCATAATAAAAAAAATAAGAATATGTATTAGAAATTAATATAACTTAAATAATTAGGATCGTAATTATTATTATTTTTTTTTTTTTTTTTTGTATTAATTATTTTTGTATTAATATTTTTTTTATTATGAGTTACTCTAATTACTTTTTTAATGTGTGTATTACTTTTAAAATTTATATTTTTATTACTTAAAAAATCAGTTAATAATTTTATTTTGTATTTAAAAATTAAATTATTTAATAAATTTTTAAAATTTTTATTTTTAATTATTATATTTAATTTTTCATAATTAGTATTAATCTCATTAAGTTCCTGATTTTTATAATCATTAAAATTAATTCTATACAAAGTATCAGAATCAATTAATATTATACTAATATAATTACTGTTGTTACACCATTTAAAAAAATCATTTATGATGTTATAGTTATAAATGTATTCTTCATAATTATTATATTGTAATAAAAAATAACTATAATCAAAAATATATAATTTGTTTATAGATGTATATATATTAAAATAAATAATATTAATTAATAAATTGACATTTGATATATTAGTGTTTTTAATTAAAAAATTTTCAAAATTAGTATTAAATTTTTTATTATTATAAAATACTAAATCGTATTTCTCAGTATTTATTTTATGTTTTTCCGTAATTAGTATATTAAATATATTACTATTATAACTTATTTGATTATTATAATTTAAAACAAAATTAATATGAGGAATTTTATTATTAATATATTTATTATGTGAAATAATGATATTATTATTTTTAATTATATTTTTATATATAGATTCATGATATGTTTTATTAGAACTAAATAAATAACCTTCATTATTTTTAAAAATTTTATTAAATTTTAATAAATTATTAGAATATTTTATATAACTAATATTATTCATAATAAAATTGATTTATTATATTATAATATAATAATGGAAGAAATTTTAACTGATATTGAAATTATAGAAAATAATGATAATTCATTAAAAGATTTTTATATAGAAAATGAAAAAACGGAAATATATAATAATTTAATAAAATCAAGTGAAAAAAAATATAGAATAACTAAATTTGAAAAAGCAAAAATAATTGGAATACGTGCTACTCAACTTGAATCAGGAATAGACACATTACTAGAGTATGATAGTTTGAAAACTTTAAATATTAATAATAATTTGGATATAGCAGAACATGAATTTAAAAAAGGTTTAATTCCAATTATAATTAAAAGAAAATTAGCAAATGAAAAAAATATTTACATACAATTTAATTATAATAATTTTGAAAATTTAGATACGATTTAATAATAATTTAATTTATAATATTTGTTCTGATACTATATTTAATGTAAAATAAGAAATTGCAACCATAAGAGCAATTATAATATAACCAATTATATTTAATAAACCATCAGTATTTATTTGTGGAATTGTTTTAAATAATGAATGAGTAAAATTATTATTTATTACTAATACAACTAAAAATACAATTAACGGTTGTTTACATTTATTAATTAAATTATTAATAAATGATGTAGATTCATTAGAGTCGGTAAGTTCTGTATTTTCAAAATTATTATTATTATTTACTGCATTATTACTTACTGCATTATTACTTACTGCATTATTACTTACTGCATTATTACTTATTGCATTATTACTTACTGCATGATTACTTACTTCATTGCTATTTAAATTTAATTCTTGATTGTAATCATTTATATCATTCTGTTCATACTCATTTTGTAAGCTACTAAGAATATTACCAACATCTTCATCTAATTCATCACTACCTGAATTTGGTAGATTATTAATTGTACTTGACATTATAAATTATATAATTATATTATTAATAATATATAAACGAATACTATTATTTAAAATTTAAAAAGTTTTCTAAATTTATTTTTTATTTTTTATTTTTTGTTTTAAATTTATATTTAAAATATAAAAATAAAATTATTATTAATAATAGTATTATTAATATAATAATATTAAAATTAATTTTATTATTATTTACTATAAATAATTCATTTTTTAATTTACTATTAAATAAATGTTTTCGTGTTTCAATTTTCATTATATATTTATATTTTTAAAAAAAAATAAATAATTATACAAAATTAATTTATAATACAGCAGCTGTATCTCTTTCTTCATCATTTCTTAATAAATACATTAGTAAAGCAAAAGATAAAGCACCAACAAGTGCTAAACCTACATTTTGTGTAGCAACAAAAGCAATAGATGACAATAATAATACTCTTGTTAAAGGATTATTACCTAAATCTTTTATTACTTTTGGAACAAATACAATTCCTAAGCTTCCAAATATCATTTGAAACATAAAGATTAATGTAAATATTAATGGTTGAGTTAAAGTATTATTAATTGTATTGAATACAACATTATTTCCACCATTTTTAACTATATTACTCATACTGTCCAAAATAGATATCATTATATAATAATAAAAGAAAAAAAATTTAATTAAATTAAATTAATTAATTTAGAAGAAAGGAGCTACATCTCTTTCTTCGTCATTTCTTAGTAAAAACATTAATAAAGCAAAAGCAATAGCACCAACAAGTGCTAATGCAATATTTTTAGTAGCAACAAAACCTACACATGTTAATAAAAATAATCTTGTTATAGGATTATTAGATAAATCTTTTATACATTGTGGAACTAAAACAATACCTCTTCCACCTTGTGTACCTTGTAAAGCGACAATACAAGGAAAAATTATAAAAGGATTACTTAATAAATTATTTATGGAAGCCGGTGCTAAATTTGCTATTTGTGCTGAAATATCATTAAATAAATTCATTATATAATAAGTTTAGAAAAAAAAAATAAATTTAATTAATTATTTTATAATACTATAATTTTTTAATATAATTTAATATATAAAATAATTATTTAATTAAAAATACTTAAAATTGATTTATTATCTATTATATAAATACAACAAATGGCTTTACTAACTGAACGAAAACAAATGCTTGATATTTTAGACCCAGAAAACGAAAGATATACATTATTTCCTATACAAAACCAAGAATTTTGGGAAAGTTACAAATATGCTCAATCATTTTATTGGTCTGTTGAAGAACTTGATTTAAGTAGAGATTTAGATGATTGGAATAAATTAAATGACCAAGAAAGATATTTTATTAAAATGGTACTAGCGTTTTTTTCAAGTAGTGATGGTATTGTAAATGCTAATATATCAACTAATTTTGTAGATGAAATTAAAATACTTGAAGCTAAAATGTTTTATCATTTTCAAGAAACAATTGAAGATGTCCATAATGAAACATATTCATTACTAATAGATACATATATAAAAGACGAACAAGAAAAATATAAATTATTTAATGCTATGAAGACTATTGATTGTGTTAAATTAAAAGCGGATTGGACTTTAAAATATTTAAATAAAAATTGTTCTTTCGCGGAAAGAATTTTAGCATTTGCTGCTGTTGAAGGTATATTCTTTAGTGGAAGTTTTTGTGCTATTTATTGGTTAAAAAAAAGAGGTTTAATGCCTGGATTAACTTTTAGCAATGAATTAATATCAAGAGATGAAGGATTACATACAGATTTTGCGTGTTTAATTTATAGTTATTTAGAAAATAAATTAACACAAAAACAAGTTTATGAAATTTTTACTGATGCTGTTAATATTGAAATTGAATTTATTACTAATTCTTTACCATGTAATTTAATTGGTATGAATAGTACTTTAATGAGTCAATATATTAAATATGTTTGCGATAGAATACTACAACAATTAGGTTATAATAAATTATATAATGTTAAACAACCTTTTGATTTTATGGAATTAATTAGTATGAGAAATAAAGTTAACTTCTTTGAAAAAAGAGTTCAAGATTATAAAAAACCTACAACTAAAAAAAAATTTAATTTAAATGCTGATTTTTAATTATAATGTATAATGTATTTTCCATTTCTAATTTTAATAGATGTAAATTATATTAATAGATATTTTTTATTATATTTTATTTAATGTTTCTACTTTTTACTATTTTTTACTTCTTTCTGTGTCTTTTTTATACTATTTTTTTTTATATATTTTTTTTTTATACTATTTTTTTTTGCTCCCTTCTGTTTTTTTTTAATAATAATTTTTTCATTTTCTACATTTTTAATAATAGATTTACCCGTAATAGGTGTATTTTTTATACATTTATCTATAATGAATAAATTATCTTGTAAATAGTCTTGAACTTTTTTTGGTTTTACATTATACATATGTAATAAAAATTCTTTAATCATTAATAATGCATTATCTTTACTTCCAATTAATTTTCCATTTTCATCTTTTTTATTACCATAAAAATCTTTTATTATTATACCATTCATTTTTTGATTTTCTACTAAATTTTCATTTAAATTATCAATTAATATAATTTTATCTAATGATACTTTATTTGCACCCATTAGTAACTTATTATCTATACTTAATATATCAATAGCTCTTTTTTTTAATTTTCCTTCCTGTAATTTATATTTAATTTTATCACTAATTAATTCCCTAGTAACTGTTTTTAAATCTTTGTACCTGCCTCCTCCTGTCATACTACTACGGTAAAATAATTTAATAAATTTATCATAAATTCCCATTTTTTTTAACATTTCATCAGCATATGATTTTGTTGCTGCAGTAAATACTACCTGATGAAAATTGTTTCCTAATTGTGTAATTACTTCTTTAGCATATGGTCTTGGATATAAATTATTACCACTAGTATTAAATAATGTTTCATCTAAATCCCATACTAATATATATTTTTTATCATTATTTTTTTTAATCATTATATATATATATATAGTATATATTTTATTCAAAATTTATACATAGTAAATTTTTTGTATCAATAGGTTGATAATTATTACATACTAATGTTATTAATTTATATATAATAAATTTATTTTTTTTACTATATTTTTCACGGGATATTATTGTATAACCTTTACTTTTTAAAAACTGTTTTAATATTGTTATTATATTTTTTTCATTTAAATCATTTAAATAAGTACGAGCTTTACAAGGTATATAATATTTATTTAATTCTTCTTTAATTTCGTATATTTTATTAACACTGTCAATTTTTTTTAAATCTTCGCGTGAGAAATGTCTATCATCATTTATATTTTTTAAACCAAAACAATTTAATAATTTTTCAATAATATTATCACAAGGTTCTTTTTTAAATAATTGACTTTTCATATTTATTTTATTAAATATATTTATTTATTCAAAATCTATTTAAAAATTAATTTATTTATACTATATAATGATTAATAATTTTATATCTATAAATTATAATTTATGTTGTGCACGATTAAAAAATAATATTTTTAAACAATGTAATAATAGTAATATTTATTGTGACAATTTATGTAAAAAACATTATAATTTATATGAAAATAATAAACAATTAGTTAAAATTAATGATAATTTATTTGAATATAATTATATTAATAATTTATTAAATGATAAACAAAAATTATTAAATAGAAAATTTTATAATTCAAAAAATAATTTTACTTTAATTAAATATATATTATTATTTTTACTTAAAAATGATAAAAATTATAATATTAATGATATAATAAATAATACAACTAAAAAATTTATTGTACCTTTATATTTAAAAATAATTAATCAATATATATATTATAACAATTATATAAATTATATAATTAAAATACAGTCTCTTATAAGAAAAATATTTATAAAAAAAATTTTTTATTTAAAAGGTCCTGCTTTATACAATAGAAATAAATCTATAAATTGCACTGATTTTTATAGTTGTGAAGATATAAATACTATTAATTATAATTATTTTATTTCTTATCAAGATATTGATTATAAAATTTATTCTTTTGATATTAGAAGTCTACATATTTTAATATGTAATTCCCAAAATAATCCTTACAATAGAAATATTATTCCTACAAATATTATTAATAATTCTAATTTTTTAATTAAATTTTTAAAAAATAATAATATAATTGTTAATTATCCAGAGGATAATTTAACAGAACAACAATTGTTTAATAACAAAGTTATTACTACGTTTCAAAAAATAGATCAATTTAATTATAATACTAATATTAATTGGTTTACTTCATTATCATTTAGTAATCTAAAACAATTTTGGATATTATTAGAGGATATTTGGAATTGGAGAGCTAATCTCACTAATGATGATAAATATAAAATAATACAAAGTAATATTATTTTTAAATTTTTTTATAAACTTAAAACAATTAATAATTTAAAAATATTACAAAATTACATTCTTGATGATATTAATATTTTAATTAGTAATGGTATAACTCATTCAGATACATCGAATGGTATATTATACGTTTTAATCGCATTATCTAATATTTCTATTGATTGTGGTTCTTCAATGCCTTGGTTATTGCAAACTAACTTTACCGTATAGAACTTAACCTTATAATTTTACTTAAAACTTAGTAAAGTTTTATTATAATCTTTTTTAATTGTTTTTATACTGGATACTGATAATTCTCTTCTTTTTTTTTCTTTTTTCTCACCTTTTTTAAAATAATTTTTTTTTAATGAATTATGCATATCTTTTTCAATTATATTATAATGCTCCTTTATATATTCTATAATATTATTTTCAATTGACCATTTAAAAAAATTCAGTTGTCCTATTGTAGTTATTATATAATTATTCTTACTATGATAAAAATATATTCTTTCCCTCCTACAAAATGGATCAAAATTTTTTTTTGAATATGCTTTCAATTGCGATTTATAATTAATATAAACTACAAATCTATCATTATTTACATTCCAACTTATATTATTTTTTTTAGAATAATTTGTAACAAACCAATCTATTATCCTTAATGAAATTTGAAAACTATTATCTAATATTTTAATTAAATAATTAATATTATCAGAATTAAAATAATTAGAAATTTTAAACATTAATATATCATTTTTCTTTTCAATTATCATTTAATTAAAAATAATTATCTAATTACTTTTATATTAATTATTAATTAATATAATTAAATTTAATTAAATTTAATTAAATTACAAAAAAAAATATTTTATATATATATATAGATGTTGTCTTTATTTGGTGGTAAGAAAAGAGCCTCAAGAAAACAATGCAATAGCATGAGAAGAAAATCCTGTAAAAGTAAAAGAAACTCTAAAAGATGTTCATGGAATAGAAATAGAAAAAGTACTAGAAAACATAAACCGTATTGTTCCAAAAAAAGGTCAAGTGTAAAAAAATCAAGAAAATCTAGAAAATCAGCACCAAAAAGAAAATCAAGAAAATCTAGAAAATCAGCACCAAAAAGAAAATCAAGAAAATCTAGAAAATCAGCACCAAAAAGAAAATCAAGAAAATCTAGAAAATCAGCACCAAAAAGAAAATCAAGAAAATCCAGAAAATCAGCACCAAAAAGAAAATCAAGAAAATCAAGAAAATCTAGAAAATCAAGAAAATCTAGAAAATCAAGAAAATCAAGAAAATCAGCACCAAAAAGAAAATCAAGAAAATCAAGAAAATCTAGAAAATCAGCACCAAAAAGAAAATCAAGAAAATCTAGAAAATCAGCACCAAAAAGAAAATCAAGAAAATCAAGAAAATCAAAACCAAAAAGAAAATCAAGAAAATCAAAACCAAAAAGAAAATCAAGAAAATCAAGAAAATCAAGAAAATCAAGAAAAATATGTGGAGGTGGTGGTTGTGGTGATCACACTAAAGAGCAATTAGCATTAATTAATACTGCTATGTTATCATCAACTTCATCAGCATTTTTATAAATTAATATTTTATTAATTATTTTTTTTATAAATTATGAAAAATATATGTTTAATTAATTTAAAATTGATTTAGAAAATAATTAATAATATATAATTATAATGAACTTAAATTATGATCATAATAAAATAATAGATAATATTTTATTTAGAACTACTAATAAGTACAGTAAAGAAATAGTAACAAAAATAAAAGATAATAAACAAGATGATTTAAGATGTCATACTCTTGAAGGATTACAATACTGTTACGAAATGTATAAAGTAAAAAATAATAAAAAAGCTGATTTTGATATTCATAAAATTGATAAATATAATATTGAAGATGTAAATATTGATAAATTACCTAAAATATATACTTGGAATCAATTATCAAACGAAGAAAAAACTGAAAAGATAAATACTTATGTTGATTATAATGTAAAAAAATATAATTTAGATACTAAAAGTAAAAATAAGCTAGATAAATTAATAAAAAATAATATTAAAAATATAAAATATAATAAAAATGAAGGTAAAATAATAGATTTAGATGGTTTAAGTATTAAAAAAGAAAATAATACAGTAGTATTTAACATTAGTGTTCTTAAATATGCAAGAAAAGTTAGTAATAAAATTAAAACATCCAGATTATCAAAATTAAAAAATAAAGTTAAAAATGAAAAAAAAAAAAATAATTTAATTTAATACTTATAGTTTATTTATAAATTAAATTATTTTTAAATTAAATATGTATATAAATAATGAATTTTTACCTAATTTTGTAATACTATTATTTTTAAAATAATTTATATTTGTTTTTTTTTCAAGACTTATATATGATGCAAATATAATTCCTAAAATACTTTTATATAACCAATTTTTTAAAGGAAAATAATCTATAGTATTTTTATAGTAAGGATTAAAACCTAAAGTATGACCAAAATAATTATTAAAGTAATTATTATTAAATATAATATCGGGGGATAATTCTATATTTTTAAATAACAAAGCTAATCCTAAAAAATTATATAAGTATTTAGTATTAAAAAAATTCAAATATAATACTAAAATTAATAATGAAACAAACATATAATGTAATATACCAAATATTATATATTTATTAGGTAATACAGTATAACTTAGTATAGTTACTATAACTGAAAATATAAATATCGAAATTAATCTATTAATTTGCTTACGAAGGAATTGTTTTTTTTTACTATTTTTATATGATAAATATAATGAAATTCCTGAAAGAAATATAAATATATTTCTACTTATAATTCCAAATAAATTTAATATACCTGTGTTTAAATTATAATTTGTATTATTAAATAAATTAAATGATAAAAATATATGAAATATTACCATCATTATTATAGCACAACCTCTTATAAAATCTATTATATATAATCTATTGTTCATTATATATATATTATATATGTATTTTAAAAATAATTAATTAATTAGTATTATTATGACAACATTTAATTATGATGAAATTCTTTTAAATAATATATTAATAGGGAAAAAAAAATTTGCTGAGGATTATTTTTATATGGATTTACGATATAAATTAAATTCCGATAAAATTCCACTTTTAATTAAAACACCTTCTTTAGAAATTAATGATATAAATTACAATGTAATTACTGGTTCGTATATAGAAACAATTATTTTAGATAATAATTTTTTAAAATTTTTAAATAAATTAGATAATTATTTAATAAGTAAAATTACAGAAAAAAGTCATATATTATTTGATGAAAAAAAAAATTTATCTTATATAAAAGAAATTTATAAAAGAAATATTAATTATGATAATAATATTTTTTTATCTAAATTTAATTTTATAGAAAATAAAGAATTAAATAGTACATTATTTTTTAATGAAAATAAAGAAAAAATTACACTTAAAGAATTAGAAAAAAATAAAAAAATAAAAATTATATTAAATATTAATTCAATTAAGTATATTAATAATCAATTAAATGTATTGTATATAATTGAATTATTAAAATTAGATAATAATCAAACAATATATAAGTATATTAATAGTTATCAAAATGTATATGAAACAGCAGGAGTAAATTCAATAAAATTATTAGAAAATAATGAAACAAATATAGAAGTTAATAAATTAAATGAAAAAGTAGAAGAGGATGATACTAAATTAAATCAAGATAATGAAAAAATAGAAGAGGGTGATACTAAATTAAATAAAGAGAATGAATTAAATGGAAAAATAGAAGAGGATGATACTAAATTAAATCAAGATAATGAAAAAATATATAATAGAAAAATAAGACAAAAAATAAGAGATAAAATAAATTATGAAAATATAGGTTTTGATTTAACTGAAACAAGTGATGATGAAAATGATGATAATCTAATTAGTAAAATAATTGAATTAAGTAGAAATAAATAAATTAAAATAAATAAATTGAAATAAATAAATTAAAATAAATAAATTAAAATAAATAAATTAAAATAAATAAATTAAAATAAATTAAATTAAAAAAAAAAAAAATATATATATAAGTTATATATATATAATAAATGGTGAACAAATGTTACAAATAGTTTTAGCAATATTGGGAATTTATTTTTTATATACAATATTTATAACTAAAAAAAATACTTTTTTTGGAGGTAGTAATAGCTACCAATCTGGTAATGTAAATCATCCTAATGTAAATATGAAAAATGAATATAATGTAAGTGCTGATGAAAGTGAATATAAAATGGATAATGTTCCAGGTTTATATGGGAATGAAATAGGAAATGAAAATATTTTTGAAGGATTTGAAGAGAATGAAATAGAAAATGAAAGTATTTTTGAAGGGTTTGAAGAGAATGAAATGGAGAATGAAATGGAAAATGAAATGGAAAATGAAATGGAAAATGAAATGGAAAATGAAATGGAAAATGAAAGTAGTTTTCAAGGGTTAGAAGAGAATGAATTATATGAAATAGATAATAATAATAATAATAATACATTAGAAAGTAATAATAATGAATCAAATTGTTTAAATAATAGTAAATTACTACCTGAAGATTTATTACCCAAATATGTTGATAGTAATTTAGAAAATGGAAATGGAAATGGAAATGGAAATGGAAATGGAAATACTATTAATTACTTAGATGCTGGGCGTCATATTGGTATAAATACTGTTGGTCAAACATTAAAAAATGCTAATAGACAAATAAGGTCAGAACCAGCAAATCCTAGACAAGAAGTAAGTCCTTGGAATCAAAGTACAATTGAACATGATAGTTACAGAAAAGAATTTGAATTAAATGAAACATCAGTAGAATAAATATAGTATTATAAATATAATAAATATAGTAAAGTTATTTAAAACTTTTGTTTATATATATATATATAATGACTAATAAAACATCATTAAAGGAAATTTTAGATATTTATTTAAATAATAATTTAAAATTAGAAAAATTAAGAGGAGAAGAAAAAATAATAAAAAATAATCAAAATAAACAAAAAGATTTAATATTAAATATAATTAAAAAAAAATATAATAATACACCAATTAAGTACAATAATGTAAATTTTATTTGTAAAACAGAAGTAAAAACATCAACATTAAGTTTAAAAAAAATTGAATTATTATTAAAGGAATATTATAAAAATGATGAAGAAGCTCTAAATGTATATAATTATTTAAAAAATGGAAGAGATATAAAAGAAAATAATGAATTAGTAATTAAAAATATATAAAAAGATACTTTATATAATTTATATAATGCATATTAATACAAAAAGTAATACACAATTTATTAATTGGCAAATAGAAAATAAATCATATTTAATAAGTATATTTAATATGATTAAAAGTAATTTAAAAAAAAAAAATATAAAAATTATTAATGAGGAAAAATTAAGAAATAATTTAATTAATTACATATTTAGTAAGATTTAATTTAATTCTTCATAATTACTTTGAAAGCATGAATAATCAGTATTACAATTAATAAATTCATTTTTTTTTGATGGAGTTTCAAATACATGATTATCTTTTTCATTTATTCTTGTAGATATATTTAATTCAAAATTAGGAATCGCAAAATTTTGAGGATTACCATGTCTGAGCCATTCCCATCTATTATTACCTATTTCGCTAATATTACTATTATCGGTTAACCTAGTACTATCACTTGAAAAATTACAATTAGGTAAATTATTATTACTATTAGAATTTAATTTAGATAAGTGTTGTGATTTGCAATTATTACCTTCATTACATTCAGGAATAAATTCATTATTTTTTCTAGTTAAATTAAATAAATCATTTTCATTATTAACGTTTGATATATTACCAGATTTTTGTAATCTAATAGTAGGATTTATATTATAGCAAGGGTCGCATGTATTTTCCTTAATATTATATTCAGCAAATTGTGTAATTCTTTCTAAATAATTAGTATATTTGTTATTATCGTATTTAGTCCTATTAAAACTCATTATATATATATATATATAAAATAAAAAAAAATAAATTAAATAATTAATTAAATTAATTATTGTTTTGATCGCACTGAGTAATAAGATTTCTTTGTAGGATTTGTTCGCCTTTAATATATCCATTTGTATTTTTTTCATATAATTGACAACTTTTTAAATGGTTTGTACTTGAATTAATATTATTATGTATTAAATTACATTTATTGGTAGGACTTGTAATACCAAATAATTGACTCTCTAAATCTACTTGTGCTGCAACTCCTCCATTAACCATACTAACTTGATTACCACCACTTACACCTTCTGTAATTCTACAAGGATTACAATGAACTACTGAGGTATTATCTAATACATACTCTAATGGTTTTGCACTTGTTTCGACCTGTTGATTAAAAGCACATTTATCATATAATAATCTATTGGCACTCATATATATATTATATTAGATAAAAATTTAATTAAAAAATTAATTAATTTTAAAATTAATTAATTTATATCCTTAATATTTTATTTATTTAAAATATTAAACTTTTATTTTATTTACTACGTTAAATAAAATTGTTGTTTAAATTTTTAATAATGTAAAATTTTTTTTTTATTAAAATCACGTGAAGATTGGCTTTTCCTACTTGAATCATTATTATAATCCCTATTAAATATATAATTTTCAACATTTATATTTAAAGGCGTAATTTTATTAATATGTTCTGTATTAGTTGATTTTTTTTGTGAAGTATCTTCCGATGATAATATTATGTTTTCTAATGTTGTATTAACTTTTCCTTTAAATATATTTGGATTTGTTTTAGTAATTCTTGGAAATAACTGATTAATACAATTACTATTAGTAAATTCAGGAATAGTTCTATTATTATAAATTTGTTTACAAGGATTATTATTATTAATTATATATTTTACTACGGATTTACTATTACATTTATTATTAATAAATGATTTTTTATAAGTATCTAATTGTTTATTATATTCATTATCTATCATTTCTTTACATTTTTTTTTATTTTTATTATTAATTAAATTAAGATTATTTAATTCATCTTTATTGAAATTTTTATATTTTGAATATATCATATATTATATTATATTATTTTAATTATCTTAAATTATATCTATTATTAGTATTCTTAATACATTGTTCTTTATTACCGCTTTTACATGAAGGTTTATCATATAAAAATTTAGCAAATGACTCCTGATCATTTACATTTGTTGTAATTGGATTAGTATAAAATTGTCTAGAACTATTTTTTCTATTAAAAACATCTTCAATATCAGAATATAATTCATTAGTAAAATTTGCTTCAATATTTTTATCATAGTAATTTGCAGGTTTCCTATTGTCTGTTGATAATTCAGTAAGAAGAACATTCATAAAAGGATTATTTTTTGTAGAATTAGTATAATTATGATTAGTTTTACTTGTAATTGGATTGTACGTTTCTGTAGTATTATTTTTATTATTTTTATTATTTTTATTATTATTATAAATGTAATATATTAATATTAATAATAAAGTACCATATAATATATATTTTAAATCATTATTATAAATAAATAATAATATAAAGTAATATATTATAAATCTTGATATTGCATTTAAACGTTGATTAAATGACATTTTTTCCGTTGGTATAAATTCCCTTAAATATTTAATATTAAATAATATTTGTATATTATCTCCCCAAAATTTACTATTCATTATGTATATATATATAATTACATATTTTTATTTTTTTTTCTTTTTTTTTTTTACCTTTATTTTTTTTTTTTTTTT